>PJUJ01000317.1_pt1 | contig 28887 bp, 20 predicted proteins | sample 1512321 | NCBI WGS metagenome assembly PJUJ01 (sample SAMN08177669, study PRJNA422409) | Feces metagenome, whole genome shotgun sequencing project. | isolation source: Chicken feces enriched on filter paper: beechwood xylan treatment | host: Gallus gallus | place: USA: Madison | collected 2015-01-15 | reverse complement strand
GCAGCATGCCGCCCTGGCCTGCTTTGCGCCCGAAAGCATTGCCGAGTTCGAACGCCGCCGTGCCGAATTCAAGGCCCGCCGCGACTACTTCCTGCCCCAGCTCAACCGCCTGGGCCTGTCCGTGCCGGTGATGCCCGACGGCGCGTTCTACGCCTGGGCCGACTGCTCCCAGATGGCGCACAAGCTGTGCGTGGCGCCCGGAGCCAACTGCAGCTGGGACTTTGCCCATGCGCTGCTGCAGCAAGCCCATATCGCGGCCACCCCAGGCCGCGACTTCGGCACGGCCGACACCGCACGCCACATCCGCTTTTCCACGGCCAACTCCATGGCCCAGTTGCAGGAAGCCGTGGCCCGCATGGAACGCCTGCTGGGCTGAGCATGCTCATGACGGCCTTTCGCTTTCCCCTGCGCATCTATTGGGAGGACACCGATGCCCGCGGCACGGTCTACCCCTCCCGGATGCTGCATTTCTTCGAGCGCGGCCGCACCGAATGGCTGCGCGCCCTGGGTATCGAGCAGCAAAAGCTGCGGGAACAAACCGGCGGCTTCTTTGTCGTAACCCATGCTGCGGTGGACTATGTCACCCCGGCACGGCTGGACGATCAGCTCTGGGTCACGGCCCGGCTGCAATCGGCCGGCCGCGCCTCCATCACCATTGCCCAACAGGCTTTGTTACAACACACCATGTCATCCGATGGCCAGCCTCAGCTGTTAAGTGAAGGCACCATCCGTATTGGCTGGGTGGATGCGGCCAGCATGCGCCCTGCCCGTATTCCTGCCAGCATCCTGGAACAACTCTCATGAACAACCAAGACATGTCCATCCTCCACCTGGTGCTGCAAGCCAGCTGGGTGGTCCAACTCGTCATGCTGATCCTGGTGGCCGCCTCGGTCGCCAGCTGGGCCATGATCTTCCGCAAGATGCAGACGCTCAACAAGGTGCGCGCGCAGAACGACAGCTTCGAGCAGGACTTCTGGTCCGGCACCAGCCTGAACGATCTGTACATCAGCGCCATGAAAAACGCCAAGAGCGGCGGCCCGATGGAACGCGTCTTCGCCAGCGGCATGCGCGAATACCAGAAACTGCGCGAACGCCGCATCACCAGCGCCGACACGCTGATGGACGGGACCCGCCGCGCCATGCGTGCCAGCTTCCAACGGGAGATGGACGAGATCGAATCCGGTCTGCCCTTCCTGGGCACCGTGGGCTCCGTGGCCCCCTACGTCGGTCTGTTCGGCACGGTCTGGGGGGTGATGCACGCCTTCACCGGTTTTGCCAACATGGAACAGATCACGCTGGCCACCGTGGCCCCCGGCATTGCCGAAGCCCTGGTCGCCACCGCCATGGGCCTGTTTGCTGCCATCCCGGCGGTGACTGCCTACAACCGCTACGCCCACAAGATTGACCGCGTTGCCAGCCAGCAGGAAACCTTCATCGAAGAGTTCTCCAACATCCTGCAGCGCAATGTGAGCGGCGTGGGCCAGAGCACGGCGTCGGGCCACTGATCGGAGCCGCCCCATGCCCTCAGTCAGCTCCCGCGGCAAAGGCCGCCGCACCGTCAACGAAATCAATATGGTGCCGTTCATCGACGTGATGCTGGTGCTGCTGATCATCTTCATGGTCACGGCCCCCATGCTCACGCCCGGCGCCATCAACGTGCCCAGCGCCGGCAAGTCCACCAAGCCCCCGGTCCAGAACGTGGCCCATGTGCTGATCGACAAGGACGGCTCCGTGCGCCTGAAGACGCCGAATGGCGAACAGGCCGTGACGCTGCAGGAACTGGGTCTGGCGGCCGCCAGCTGGCAATCCGGCCAGCCCGAGGACAGTGCCGTCATGATCCAGGCAGACAAAGCCCTGCCCTACGAAACCGTGGTCAACGCCATGGGCGAACTCCAGAAAGCCGGCGTCAAGCGCGTGGCCCTGGGCGTCAAGTCCGCCGCCGGCAAGTGACCTTCGGGCCGGCGGCGACTTTCCGCCCGCCGGCCCGCAACTATTAGCACCGCACCCGATTCCATGTCATCCCGCTACGAAAACGACCCCTTTGCCCCACCCCGCCGCAGCAAGTACCTGCGCGCCTGGCTGATGGCACTGGCGGCGCACATCCTGCTGATCGTGGCGCTCGTGTGGAACGTGCGCCCGCCCAAAGCGGTCGGTGAAGCCGCTGTGGAAGCCGAGCTGTGGTCGGAAATGCCCACGGCAGCGGCCCCGCGTGCGCCCACGCCGCCACCGGAACCCGAGCCGGAGCCCGAACCCGTCAAGCCCCCGCCCCCACCGGAGCCAGAGCCCGTGGTGGTGCCGCCCAAGCCCACGCCACAACAGCTGCAAGCCGAGCAACAGGCCCATGAGGCCGAGCTGGCGCTGGAGAAAAAGCGCCAGCAGGAGCTGAAGGACAAGCGCGAGCTGGAAGAACGCCAAGCCAAGGAAAAGGCCGAGAAGGCGGAAAAAGCGCGGCTGCAAAAGGAAAAAGAAAAGAAGGAACAGGCCGAGGAAGAGCGCAAGGAACGCCTGGAAAAGGAAAAAGCAGACAAGGCCGAGAAGGACAAGCAGAAGAAAGAGCAGGAGAAGAAGGACCGCCTGGAGAAAGAAAAGGCGGACAAGGCCGAGAAAGACAAGCTGCAGAAGGAAAAAGAGAAAAAAGACAAGGCCGAGAAAGAGAAAGCCGACAAGGAAAAAGCCGAGAAGAAGGCCGCTGACGACAAGCGCAAGAAGGAACAGGCGGCCAAGGACGCCAAGGACGCAGCCGCCGCAGAGAAGATGCGCCAGGAAAACATGGCACGCATGGCCGGTCTGGCAGGCTCGGGCGGCAGTGGCTCGGCCGAGCGCAGCAGCGGCCCCAACGCTGGCAAGGGCGGTGGCAACGGTTCCGGTGCGGGCACCGGTGCCGGCGGCGGCCACGGCCCGTCGGCCGGCTACGGCGCCAAGGTGGCGGCCAAGGTCAAGCCCAACATCGTCTACCCGGACGCGATCAGCGGCAACCCGCGTGCCGAAGTCGAAGTGCGCACCGCGCCCGGCGGTGACATCATCAGCGCCCGCCTGATCAAGTCCAGCGGCAACAAGGCCTGGGACGACGCCGTGGTGCGCGCCGTGCAGAAGACCGATTCCCTGCCCAAGGACGTGGATGGCAAGGTGCCGCCCACCCTGGTGATCGGCTTCCGCCCGCAAGACTGAGTCCGTACCAGCCACGCTGCGGCAGCACACGCAGAAAAGGGCTTGAAGGTGTTTCCACCTTCAAGCCCTTTTCTTTTGCAGACATGCTGCCATGCCATGCAGCGGCACAGCGGTTTCACCGCTGCTAGTTGAACAGCATGTAAGCCCCCAGTGCCAGCAAGCTGCCCATCAGCACCCGCTTGAAAGCCGTGGCCGACAGACGCGATCGCAGCCGCTCCCCCGCAGCCATGCCCAGCAGCGCGGGCAGCAGCATCGCGGCCGACGCCCCCAGCGCCGCACCATCCAGCGGGCCGCTGCCGCCCGCCACACCACTCAGCCCCAGACCCAAGGCCAGCGTGGAGACAGTGAAGCTCAGCCCCATGGCCTGCATCAGCGCCTGGCGCGGCAGCTGCAAGGCCTGCAGATAGGCCACCGCCGGCACCACAAACACACCGGTCAGCGCCGTGATGCCCCCGGTCACCAGGCCAGCCACAGCCCCCAGCCACCCCTGGTGCCTGTGCGGCAGCGTCACCGCACGTCCCCACAGACCCCACAGCGCATACAGCGCCAGCGCCGCTCCCAGCAAGGTGCGTGCCCCGGCGGCCTGGCCCAGCGGCCCCCACCACCACACCCCGCCCAACGTACCCACCACCACGCCCAGCTGCATGGGCCACAGCTGGCGCAGCACCGGTCCCAGCGATGCCGCCGGACGCATCTGCAGCACATTGGTCACCAGCGAAGGCAGCAGCAGCCAGGCGGCGGCCTGCCCCGTGGGCATGAACAGCGCCAGCAGCGCCATGGAGACCGTGGGCAGACCCAGACCCACCACGCCCTTGACCACGCCTGCCAGCGCAAACACCAGCACGGCCCCCAGCAGCAGCCCCGGCTGGGCCAGCAAATCGGCGTTCATGCGCCCGCCTGCTGTGCCGCCATGGCTGCCATGGTGGCCGCAGCAGCCTTCGTTTCAAACTGAACCTTTTGCATCACAACATGTCCTAACCAAACACTTTTCCTGCGCCATTCTTCTGCGCCTACACTGACACCACAATGCGGAAGTGCTGCAGCCAGACTCAGGCCCTCCCTGAGCCTTGTTCCGCCCCTCTTCGTCCATGCCCACCTTGCCCTCCATGCGCTTTGACCTCACCGATCTGCAACTGTTTGTCCACATCCTGGACAGCGGCACGCTCACGGCGGCAGCGGGCCTGTCGCACATGACGCTGGCCTCGGCCAGCGAGCGCGTGCGCGGCATGGAAGCCCAGCTGGGTGCCCCACTGCTCGAGCGCGGTGCACGCGGCGTGCGCCCCACGGCCGCCGGCCATACGCTGGGCCAGCACGCACGCCAGGTGCTGCAGCAAATGGAGCATCTGCGCGGTGATCTGGCGGACTTCGGCAACGGCCTGGCCGGTCAGGCGCGGGTGCGGGGCAATACCTCGGCCGTGGCCGAACACCTGCCGCAGGCCGTGGCCGGTTTTCTGCAGGCCCAGCCGCGCGTGGCACTGGAGCTGCAGGAATGCCGCAGCGAAGCCGTGCTGGACGGCTTGCGTCAGGGCCTGTGCGACATTGGCATTGCCAGCGATGCGGTGGACACCAGCGGCATCCAGGCCGAACCCTGGCGCCCCGATCCGCTGGTGGCCGTGCTGCCGGTGGAACACCCGCTGGCACGCCGCATGTCGCTGCGGCTTGCCGAGTTGCTGACACAGGACTGGATTGGCCTGCCCCGCGGCTCTGCCCTGCAGGCCCTGGTGCAGCGCCACGCCACGCAACTGGGCCAGCCGCTGCGCTGGCGCGTGCAGCTGCAGCAGTTCGACAGCATCTGCCAGCTGGTCGGCCAGGGCGCCGGCGTGGCCGTGCTGCCTGCCTCCGCTGCACGCCGCCATGCGGGCCGCAACGGCGCACGGGCGATCGCCCTGCAGGACCCCTGGGCCCAGCGCCAGCTGCTGCTGTGCACCCGGCCCGGCGTGCAGCTGCCGGCACATGCCCAGCTGCTGCTGGAACACCTGCAGCAGCACAGCATCCGCTGAGCCCACTGCCGCACGCCCCACCTGGCCCAAGCGGCGGCGACCGGGAACACGCCCTCCCGCGGCACATGGCCTGCGGACGCGCCCATGCAGCCTGCCCAATCCGGTGGCAGCAACCGTGCCGGACGCGGAGGTAACAGCCCCTGAAACCCCTGCGGGCACCCTGCCCGCCCTGACACACGGGAGGGCGGTTTGCAGGACAATACGCCCCATCATGACCCTCAAAGCCCCCGAACTCCTGTTGCCCGCCGGCTCGCTCGACAAAATGCGCGCCGCCTATGACTTTGGCGCCGATGCCGTGTATGCCGGCCAGCCGCGCTACAGTCTGCGCGCCCGCAACAACGAGTTCCGCATGGAACAGATCGCCCAGGGCATCCAGGAAGCGCATGCACGCGGCAAGAAGTTCTTCCTGACCAGCAACGTGATTGCGCACAACGACAAGATCCGCACCTACCTGCGCGACATCGAGCCCATCATCGCCATGAAGCCCGACGCGCTGATCATGGCCGACCCGGGCCTGATCATGATGGTCAAGGAAAAGTGGCCCGAGGCGGTGATCCACCTGTCCGTGCAGGCCAACACCACCAACTACGCCACCGTCAAGTTCTGGCAGAAGATGGGCGTGGAGCGCATCATCCTCTCGCGCGAGCTGTCTCTGGACGAGATCGAAAAGATCCGCCAGGAATGCCCGGACATGGAGATCGAAGTCTTTGTGCACGGCGCACTGTGCATTGCCTACTCGGGCCGCTGCCTGCTGAGCGGCTACTTCAACCGCCGCGACCCCAACCAGGGCACCTGCACCAACGCCTGCCGCTGGGACTACAAGACGCACGACGCTCAGGTCGACCCCAACACCGGCGAAGCCCTGGCCCAGGCCATGGACAAGGGCTTCAACTTCGAAGACGCCAAGAACGACGCCGACAACCAGTTCACCAGCACCTGCGGTGACGGCAACCGCCACCCCAAGGCCGATGCCATCTACCTGCTGGAAGAAAAAGGCCGCCCCGGCGAAATGATGCCCATCATGGAAGATGAGCACGGCACCTACATCATGAACTCCAAGGACCTGCGCGCCGTGGAGCATGTGGAGCGCCTGACCAAGATCGGCGTCGATTCGCTGAAGATCGAAGGCCGCACCAAGAGCCTGTACTACGTGGCCCGCACCGCGCAGACCTACCGCCGCGCCATCGACGACGCCGTGGCCGGCCGCCCCTTCAACCCGCACCTGATCACCGAGCTGGAAAGCCTGGCCAACCGCGGCTACACCGGCGGCCTGCTGGAGCGCCGCCCCGCCAACGACTACCAGAACTACGAAACCGGCACCTCGGTGCTGCAGCGCAGCCACTTTGTGGGCCAGGTGCGCGATTACGTGAATGGCATGGTCGAGATTGAAACCATGAACCGTTTTGCCGTGGGCGATACCATTGAGGTCGTGCACCCCACAGGCAACCGCCGCGTCCAGCTGACCCAGATGTTCAATCTGGACGGCGAGCCGGTGCAGGTGGCCCAGGGCAACCCCATCCGCGTGCGCGTGCCGATGGAAGGTCCGTGGGAAGGTGCACTGATTGCCCGCTTGCTGCACCCCGAACAAGCATAAGACCACGGCTTCCTGCGCCCAGGCGCGGAGCACTTCGGCACGACGGCGCGCTGAAGTCCGCGCCCCATGCGCGCAGGCAGCCCCTGATTCTGCAAGGCCCCTCGGGGCCTTTGCCTCTTTTTGCCTCTGATTGCCTGAAGACAAGGAACGACAAGTGAATCCAGAAGAAATCCAGGTTCTGCCCGAACTCAAGGCCTATATCGACCCCCTGACCCCCGACGAACACGAATCGCTGGAGCGCAGCATCCTCGACGAAGGCTGCCGCGACGCGCTGGTGCTGTGGGGCAATATCCTGGTGGACGGCCACAACCGCTTTGGCATCTGCCAAAAGCACGGCCTGCCGTTCAAGACCATCCAGAACGAACGCTTCCAGAACATGGAAGACATCCACCTGTGGATGATCGACCAGCACCTGGGCCGCCGCAGCGTGTCCGACTTCCAGCGCGGCGTGCTGGCCCTGCGCAAACGCGAAATCATTGCCGAACGCCGCGCCGCGGCCGCTGCCGCCGTGAACGCCGCCAAGGCCCAGGCCGGTGAAGCTGCCACCGACGCGCCCTGGGAAGGCGATACCGACCCGGTGGTCGCCCAGGCCCTGGCTACCATGCCCAAGGTGCCCGACCAGGCCCTGGACACCCGCGAAGCACTGGCCCGCGCCGCACGCCTGTCGGCCGGCCAGGTCAAGATGATCGAAACCATCCAGGAAAAGGCCGCACCCGAAGTGGTCGCCGCCGTGCGCGCCGGGGAGCTGACGCTGAACGCGGCGGCTGTGGTCGCCACCCTGCCGATGGAAGAACAGCAGGCCGTGGCCGCCGAAGGCGCTGACGGACTGAAACAGGCTGCCAAGCGCCTGCGCGACGCCAAGAAAAAGCCCAAGGCCGAAAAGCTGGAAGCCGAAGAAGGCGCCGAAGCTGCTCCGCAGGCATCGGCCGAAGAGCTGCAGGCCCGCGTGGCCGAGCTGGAAGCCGAAAACGAGCGGCTGAAGCTGCAGGTCAAGACCTTGCAGGAACTGCTGGCCGAACAGGTCTAAGGTCTGAAGCCCCCCGTGCTCCGCATGCCGCCCGGGTCTGCGGCATGCGGGTTCCATAGGCCATGATGGTCCATGGGCTTACGGCAGGACCACCACGGCACGCCGCGGCCCTGCCCCCTGGCGCTAAAAGCCCGCCTCGCGCCAGAACACGCTGGCCGCCGTGCGCACAAACTGCGCCCCCGGCGCTTCCCAGGCCCCCCGGATGCTGACCCGGCCACGCCAGCGGTGCTGGGCCGCCCAGGCGGGCAAGGCCTCCGTGTTCACCACATCCAGTACCACCCGGTACACCGGCTGCTCGGGGTACAGCACCCCCTGCTGATTGCGCACCGCCACATTGCCGCCCGCCTGTGCGGACAGCGCCCCTTCGTTCAGGCTGCGGCTGGCGTCCTGGTCAATGCTGCGCACGCGCACCGGCAGTGCGGCACCACCGGCACCCTCGGTGATGAACAGGCCGCTATCGCCCGGCCGAATGCGGTGCAGTTCCTGCTCCGCCACATAGCTCACCACTTCCAGTTTCTGCAGGTCCACCACACGGCCCAACAGCTCCCTGCGGGCCACCCATTCTCCGGCCTGCAAGTCCGGGTCCACATCGCGCAGCACGCCGCTGCCGCCCGGCTGCAACTGGTAGCGCGCGGCGTCGGTGTCCAGCGCCGCCTGCTGTGCCAGGGCCTCGGCCTGGCGGTCCTGCCACACTTGCCAGTCGCGGCGCAGTTCCCCGTCCATGCCGGCGGCTGCCGACTGCTGCACCACCTGCCGCAAACGCGCCTGGTTCTGCTGGGCGGCCGCCTGCAAGGCGGGTGAAGTCAGCGCAAACACGGCGGTATCGGCCGCCACCGCACTGCCTTCGGCCAAGGGCGCCTGCGCCAGCTGTGCGGCCTCCGGCGCATGCAGCTGCCACTGCGCACCGGACTGCAGCATGCCACTGCTGAGCACCGGCACCGGCCAGGGCACCACCAGCAAGGCCAGCAACCCCACCGCCAGCGCAGCACTCCAGCGCGCACGGCGGCTGTGCACAATCTGCGCCTTGCGTTCCCGCCAGGCTTTCACTTCCGACCACACCGGCTTGGCAACGAACCACACGATTTCCACCGCAAACAACAAAATCCCGACCGCCTTGATGAAGAAGTGATACACCAGGGCCGCAATCCCCAGAAACAGCACCAGACGGTAAATCCAGGTGGCCCAGGCAAAGGCAATCAGCATGCGCTGGCGCGTAGGGGCAAAGCGCTCGGGCGGGGCCTCGCCCAGCGCAAACAGCCGCTCGCGCAGATCCCAGCGCGCCAGGGCAAAGGCACGGCTGTGCAGATTGGGCATCTGCAGATAGTCCGACAGCAGAAAATAGCCATCAAAGCGCATGAAGGGGCTGGCATTGATCAGCACCGTGCTCACCCAGGTGGTGGTGGCCAGCAAGAAGGCCATGGCCTTGGGCCAGCCATCGGGCAGCCACAGCCAGGCCAGCAAGGCCCACACGGCAATCACCAGCTCGGTGGTAATGCCCGCTGCCGCCACCTTCAACCGCTGGTCGCGGCGCGTCAGCTTCCAGACCTCGTTGGTATCGGTATAGGCCACGGGCCACAGCACCAGAAACGCCACCCCCATGGTGGGCACGCGGCAGCCATAGCGCTTGGCGGTGATGCCATGGCCCAACTCGTGCAGGCATTTCACCCCCAGCAAGGTGACACCATAGGCCAGCAGGCCCTGCAGGCTCCACATGTCCACCAGGGTGGCGTGAAACACTTCCCAGGAACGCACCACGCCCCACAGCCCCCACAGGAAGGCGGCCAGCGTCAGCCACCAGAAGCCGGGCCGAAATAGAAAATCCAGCCGGGGCGCCCAGCGTTCCAGCCAGCGGTCCGGGCGCAGCAGCGGCACCCGGAAGAACAGATAGTTGTGCAACAGCCATTGCGACCAGCCGCCACGCCGGCTTTGCCACTTTTCGGCCAGCGCAGGCGCACCATGGGGCGGCGGCTGCAGCAGCTCGTTGCCCAGCAGAAACTGCTGCAGCACCTGCACGTCCGCCGCAGTCACCTGCAAAGTGGTGTGCGCCGCAATATCGCGTGCCATGGCCTGGGCGTCGGCCATGTCCCAGCGGCGCAGCACTTCAAAGCTGGCCCAGTCCAGTTGAAAGAACAGATTGCGCACCGGGTCGTGCAAGGTCCAGCTAGGCTGGCCGTCGGGCAAGGCCGGACCGTGCAGCAGGTCCAGCTCCTCCCGCAAGGGCTGCCAGGGGGCTGGTGCTCCGATCACAGCGCCACCCACTGGCGGATGCTGGCCCAGGGCTTGCGCACCATCCAGTAGGCCAGGCTGACCCGCTCGCCTTGCAGCTTGGCCGTACCTTTGAGGCCGATGCGTTGCGTGCCCGGCTGCACCAGCTGTGCACGCACACGGTAGGCATACTGGCCGTCCGGGCGGGCCACAGCGTCATAGGCCACATAGCGCACCTGTGCCTGCACAGCCGCCAAGGGGTCGGCTGCCAGGTACAGCTGCACCGGCGCGCCAGGCTGCAGTGCAATGGCATCGCCAATCGGCAACCAGGCTTCCACCTCCACCGCATCGGGCTGGGCAATGCGCATCACGCGCTCACCGGTCTGCACCGGCTTGCCTATCCATTCCGACGGGGCATCGAACAACACCATGCCATCGTGCGGCGCCAGCACCTGGGCGCGCTGGCGCTGCTCGGTCAGAAACGCCTGCTCGGCGCGGCGCTCGCCAATCTTGCCGGCCAGCGCTGCCAGCTGGGATTTGGAGCGCACATCGCCCAGCGCCAGCTGGGCAAACTGGCGGTACTCCGCCTCGGCCGTCTGCAAGGCCTGCTCCGACACTTCGAGCCGGCTGGCAAGCTGCGCCTCGTCCAGGTTGAACAGCAACTGGCCCTGCTTCACCATCTCGTTGGGCTGCACATGGATCTGCTCCACCACCCCATCCATGGGTGCGCGCAGCACGGCCGGCTGCGCCGCCACCAGCTCGCCGGGTGCCAGTACGGTCAGGTGCACCGGAAGCAGCAATACCGCCAGCAAGGCCAGCACCACGCCGGCACGCCGGCGCCAGCGTTGTTGGGAAGAGTTCCCCCCCCACCAACTGCGCAGACGGCCCGGCAGGCTAGACAGCGACCAGCCCGGCTGCGGATGGGCCGCACGCCAGGCGTGCTGCCAGATGTCCATCCATTCGGCCAGCAACGCCAGTTGTTGGGCGGATGCAGCGGCATCGCCAGCCAGCAGCAGCCCGCCATCGGCCTGCTCCCCGGCTGCGGCTGGGACTCCGTTGGGGGCCGGGCGCAGCGGCAGCCAGACCGCCTTGGCAGGCAACCAGTGGCTCCAGTCGGCCTGAATGGCCGGCGGCAGCTGGGCCACATCCACCACCAGCGGCGTTGCTGCACGGTGTTGTTCGGCCAATGTCCGGCACAGTGAATCCAGCCACTGTGTATAAGGTGCATTGGCCTCCACCCCTACCACCCCGGACAGGGTGCGCACACCCCCATCCCGGAACCACAGCGCCGCCTGGCGATAGGGCAACAGCGTGCGCGTGGCATTCACCATCTGAAAGGCTAGCTCCTGACCGGTGGCCGCAGCGCGTGCGCGCTGTGCCAGCTCCAACAGGGCAATCAACGGGCTGCCTGTCGTACCTTCGTTCATCAGGACAACACCGCCAGGCGCGCCGCAGCACCGCGCGCACTGCGCAGTTGCTCGCTCAGGCTCGCACGGCCTGCCGGAGCACTTCCATCGCCGTGCCAGAAAGCGGTTTTGCTGGCATCCTTGCTGACCACCAGCTTGAAGACCTGCGTGGCGACTCGGCCCTCGCTGTCACGCACCGTCACCCTGACACTCAACGTACCTTCAAAGCCGGGCGGTGGTGTGCCTTCAAAGCGCCCGGTGCGGGCATCGAAGCGCAACCAGCCTGGCAACGGTGTGCCATCCGCCATGCGGGCCGATAGTGTGACCACCGCATTGCCATCGGCGTAGGCAAACGCGTCGCTGCTGATCTGTACCGCAATCCGCTCGCCGCTGCTGGCCACCACATCCGGGATCGACTTGTAAGCCACCGGTGCATTGCTGCCTTGCATGCCAGGTAGCGCCACAATCTGGAAGCCCTCGGCAGAGGTCAGACCGACATCCGGCGTCTGCTGCATCGGCGACAGCGGCCCAAAGCTCGGCAAGGTGTCCAGCACCGTCGGTGGCGTCTGCCCCGGCCAGCTGATGCCGATATCGCTGCCCACGCTGGACTGCGGCAGTATCCACGGTGCTGCGGGACCGCCAGGGATGGGGGTGTCGGCCATGTCAGGAGGGAACACGGCGAGGGGCAGCGAAGGGTCTGTCAACACAGGAGTGGAAGGGAACACCGGCACGATAGGTGGTTCTGGAAGGCTGGGCGTCACCGGTGTCGTTGGGGGTACACGGATCGTCAAGGTGCTGCTGCTGCTGCCCTGATTGCCTGCGACATCAAGGGTCGCAATGCCCACGCTGTACTGCTGACCGGCCGCCAGGGCAAGTACACCGCTGATCGGCACTGCCGTTGCCAGATCCAAGCTCCATGCCCCGGACACGGGTGTGACCTGATAGGTCGCTCCGCCCACGGTCACCGTCATGGTATCCCCTGCTGCGAGTGCTGAGGTCCCGGTCAGGGTCGGGGTTAAACTGTCCGTCTGCAGGGGTGTGAGTGTTGCCACTGGTGCAGTGTCGTCATAGGCATAGGCCTGTGCATACACAGTACTGTGGTTGCCTGCGGCATCGCTCACCCGGACCCGCAACGTATTGCTGCCTGGATTGAGCGTTGCAATGAAAGACCAACTGATATCTCCGATGGAAGTGTCCACCGTCATCCAGCTTGCCCCATTGTCCAGAGAAATCTGAACCTCGTCACCGGCAACCAGTGGGGCAGACAAATTGCCGCTGATGGTTTGTAATGCCACATTGGTAATCAGGTCACCATTGATACCACTGTCATTGATGAACATCACCCCATTTGCTGTTGCGGACGGTGCCACCGTATCAATCTGCAGCGAGGGAATGGCGCCACTGCTGCCGGAGTTGCCTGCAGCGTCGGTGTAGCCATTGACCGCGATAGTGGCCGAGCCGCTGGCGACGCCGCTTACCGGTGTATATGTGGCGGTATAGACCAAGGGGTTGGATGTGGCCGTCAAACCACTCAAAGTCCCTCCAGACACCGTAATGTTGCCAGCACTAAATCCCATAGGGTGCTCGGAAAAGGTGAAAGTAATCAGCGCTGGCGTCACACCGTTGACCGTCGCCACATTGCTGGAGATCACCACCGTAGGGGGCGATTGATCCAGCACATAAGGACGGTAGAACGCCGCAGCGGCATTGCCTGCGGCATCGACCACACGCACCTGCAGCACACCACTGCCCGTCAACACCACGCCCAATGACCAGCTGTCGCTGCCGACACTCCCCGCTGACATCCACGTGGCACCTCCATCCAGCGAAACTTGCACCGACTCCCCCGACACCAAGGGCGCCGACAGCATGCCATCAATGGTCTGGCTGGCAGTACGCGTGATCAGATCGCTACTGCTGACGCCCGTATCATCGGAAAACCGGACGCTGACCACTGTCGCAGAGGGGGCCAGCGTGTCATAGGCGATGTTCGGCGTGCTGCCTCCCTGGCCTGGGTTGCCTGCAGCGTCGGTATAGCTGCCCGGCGCCACAGTCACCGTCAAAGATCCCGAGTCCACCCCCTGCACAGGCGTCAGGACTGCCGTATACACCAAGGGATTGGCGGTAGCTGCCCAGCCGCTCAAGACCCCACCCTGTACGCTCACATCACCGGAGTCAAACCCCCGTGGCGCTTCGCTGAAGGTGAACGTGATTAGGGCTGTTTCGCCTGCTTTCAGGCTTGCGACATTGCTGCTGATGGCCAATGAAGGGGTCAACGTATCAACAGCAATGGCCACCGATGCAGCTCCATAGCCCAGGTTGCCCGCGACATCGGTGTATCCGCCGCCAGCCACGGACACCACGGCGGAACCGTTACTTACTCCCGCTGTTGGTGTGAAGGTCGCCACATAGACCAGTGGATTGGCCGTGGCGGAAAAGCCGCTGATCACGCCGCCACTCACCGTCAGATCAGCGGCACGAAAGTTCACAGGAGGCTCACTGAAGGTAAAGGTGATGGTCGCCGACTCTCCGGCTTTGAGTGAGCTCGCGCTGCTGGTGATGCTGACTGTAGGTGCTGTCTGATCCAGCACATAAGCAGCAGAGAATGCTGCGCCGTGATTGCCTGCGGCATCCGACACGCGCACCTGCAAGGTGCCACTGCCAGTCAATGTTTGACCAGCCAGGCTCCAGCTGTTTGCAGAAGACGACGCGCTTTGCCAACTGTTCCCGTTGTCCAGCGAAATTTCCACATACTCGCCACTGCCCAGGCTGGCACTCAATGTGCCGCTGATGGTCTGGCTTGGGTCGCTGGTCACCAGATCGCTGGAACTGGGCCCAGTGTCCGAAGAGAAAGAGACGTTTTGTACGCTGGCGGTCGGAGCCGAGGTGTCAACCACAATCGCCTTGTTCGCCCCCAGCGATCCGGCCGTCCCTGGGGCAGCCAGCACTATCGATGCTGCACTGTGGCTGCCACCAGCTTCGCTGATGGTGGCGCCATTGAGTTGCAGCGCATGGGTCGATGCCACATCCAGGTCGGCGCTGTTCTGCCCTGCGGCCACGGTATAGCTGAAGGTCAGCGTGGCACTGCCCGACCCACCGGTATAGCTGGCTACCCCCCCGCTGCTGAGTGCCAGCGTCGGCAGGCCATTGGTGGTGCTGACATCCACGGCCGTGCTGAAGCTGACTGTGATGAAGATGGTCTGGCCGGCACCATAGCTGCCGTCGCTGGTTGTGGCGCTGACGCTGGTGATGCCGGGCTGCACTCCGTCCACCAGCACAGCAGCGGTGCTGCCGACGCTGTTCAACGTCAGGGAGGCATCATTGCCCGCAGCATCCTTCAGTGTCCCGCCGTTGGCCGATAGTGCGCCCACGGTGATGCCATCGCTGTCCGTGTCGCCGTTGACTACGGTGTAGCTGAACACCAGCGTACTGCTGCCGGATCCCGAAACATAGGAGGCATAGCGCGTGCTGCTGCCCACCGTCAGCGCGATGCGGGGCGTACCGCCACCGGTGTCAACCGTGACCGATTCACTGAAGCTCACGCTGAAGCTCAGGGTATCGCCCGTGAAATAGGTGGCATTGGCGGGTACCACGACCATACTCACGGAAGGTGCTGTCGCATCGATGGTCACCACCCGGCCTGCAGAAGCAGCCGACACATTCCCTGCTGCGTCGGTGGCGGTGGCGGTGATGGAGTGGCTGCCTTCGCTCAACGTGGTGGTGGTATAGCTCCAGGTGCCACCGGTAGCGGTCACGCTGCCCAGCAAGGTGGCGCCGTCATAGATCTTCACGGTGCTGCCGCTTTCGGCCACGCCGGTGAAGGTCGGAGTGGTGTCGCTGGTGATGCCATCGCCATTGGAAATTCCGGTATCGCTGGCGCCGTTCAGTATCGGCGTAGATGGAGCGCTGGGCACGCCGGTATCCAGCACGTAGGCTTGGCTTCTCACGGGTCCCGTGTTGCCAGCGGCATCCATCACCCGCAGCTGCAAAGAGCCGCTGCCTGCCAGGGTGACGCCATTCCAGCTCAACGTCGTGCCACTGACTTTGCTGGTGATGTCGGACCAGGTATTGCCACCATCCAGCGAACCATGCAGAACGTCGCCAGCGGCAAGGCTGGCACTCAGCGTGGCAGTGATGGTCTGGCTGGCGTTGTTGGTAATGAAGTCGCCGAAGGTACCGCTGTCGTTGGAGAAAGTCAGGCCGCTGAAGCTGGTAGTGGGTGACGTGGTGTCGTAGGTGTAAGACTGAGAGTGCACCGTACCGTCATTGCCAGCGGCATCACTGACTTTTACGCGCAGGGTACTGCTAGTACTCAGTGTGACGCCAGCCAGTGACCAGCTGTTCTGGCCCACGGTAGCGCTGGCGGCAGTCCACGTCGCGCCGTTGTTGATGGAGACATACACCGCCTCACCAGACTGCAGATTGGCTGACAGCGTGCCGCTGATGGTTTGCGAGGCAACATTGGTGATGAAGTCGCTGCCTGAACTCCCCGTATCGTTGGAGAAATTGAGACTGGACACCGTGGTGGTCGGCGGGACCGCATCGATGATTAAGCTTTTGTTCGCTCCCAATGAGCCCGATGTCCCCGGCTGTGCCAGGGTTAGCGTGGCGTCATTGCCTGCAGCATCCCGGACCGTGCCTCCATTGAGCGCCAGGGCTCCAATGCTGATGTAGTCCAAATCCAAACTGGCGTCGCCAGCTTGCACGGTATAGCTGAAGGTCAGCGTATTGGTGCCCGAACCGCTGGTGTAGTTGATCACCCTGTCAGTACTGCCAGTCTCCAGCGTCAACTGAGGGGTGCCGGTGACAGTGACATTCTCAAAAAAGCTCACCTGTACGGAAATCACATCCCCTGCCTTGTAGGTACCGTTGGCAGTGCTGGAGGTCACCGATGTGACGCTGGGTGCCAGGGTGTCGATGGCGTAGTTGCTGGAGTCGGCGGCTCCGATACCTGCAAGGGAGGTACTGACTCCAGTGACACCGCTGAGGTTAACGGTGATGACGTTGGTGCTGTCGGTGACGCTTGCGTCGGGGGTGAACAGGCCGGTCCAGGTGAGGCCTCCATCGGAGCTGCTCAAGCCGTTGATGCTGCCGTTGGGCACGATCAGGTCGGCAGTAGTGAAACCCGTCACCGCCATGTTGAAAGTGAAGGTGACGGAGGAGGTCTCGCCGATCTTCAGGTTGTTATCGGAGAACGTTGCCGACACCAGGGCGGGGCGCGGCACATCGGCGAAGCCGATGTTGTCGAGCGCGACATACAGATTGCCATTGCCGGAAGAGGGATCCGAGATACGGATCTCGTCGACGTTTTGGAAGATCGACGCGGTCAGCCCGTTGGATTGGGTGAAATCGGATATGTAGTCGAGACTGTCCGTCGCCAGCGTCACGCTACCCTGCGAGACACCATCACGGAAGGCTTCGAAGGTGATCTGCGGATGAGTGCCCAGATAGTCGACGATCTTGATACCGGTGAAGGAGAAATCAGCTCCGTTCTGGCTGCGGATGATGATGATCGGCGTTCCGTCACCAGAGCTATCGACGATTCCGTCAGAGTTTGGACCGAAGAAGGTGCTGTAGTACTCCCACGGAGAGTTACTGTTCGTATTACCCGAATCCGCCGAATAGATCTCGATCACTACACCGGGAATGTCAATGGAATTGGCTTGCCCATCCGTTACCGTCATGCCGAGATATGTATCCGGGCCGCTAAAATTGAGCGTCCCCGCGAACAACCGCCCACCGAAGGCCTGTTGGGCCGATACGGAGAATGGTGTTACTGCCTCGATCGAGCCACTGGTGACTTCCAGTGTCCAGTCTCCGCCTTGGGAGGTGGAGCCGGTCACATCGTTGGAGGCGGCTACATCTGCGCCGGTAAATTGGGCGATCTGGTTGATGAACGCCTGTCCGGCGGCACCGCTGCCGACATCGCAGCCATAGAAGAGAATGTCGCCATCGACATCGAGGCTCTGCCCGATCTGTGCCAAGTCGGTTGCACGTGCGTCCAAGCTTGCTTTATCGAAGGTAAGGCTGCCAAGCGTCACCTGTCCGGACAGCCCGTGACTGACGATATGAATGGCATCGATGCCGGAGCGTCCCGCCAAGTAGCCGCTGATTTGCTTCAGGCCATCGCTCTTGGGGTCGAGCACCACCACCTCGGTGCCTGGTTTGATCCCCGCCAACAGTTGCTGGTAGTCCTGGACTTGACCATCTATAAAGGCGATTTCTTGCCGCGGGCTGCCGACTGCAGGTGCCTCTGCCATCAGCGCATGGCGCAACGCGCCGGCGGTGTCTGCCGCGGCATCGGTGGCCGTGGCGCCGTCCACCACTGCATGCGCAGCGTCGGCCGCACCCGCGCCGTCGAACATGAAGCGCTGCTCCAGCGCCAGGGGGCGCATGGGGCTAACCAGCCCGGCTGGGGCGGTGTGGGCAGATGCAGCGGCTCTGACAGTCGCAGGTTTGGCAGCAGCTTGCGCCAGGCGGCGCCAGAAGGGGCGGTTGTGGGCGGTCATCGAATCATCCTTCCTTTTTGCCTGGGCGGCCCTTTCTCGGGCTCACGGACGGCACTTGCAAGGGCACTGGCACGGAATACGGGGGGCTGAAGCCCGCTGCACACCGGTCACTTCGGTGGCAGCAGGCCCGGCCCGGATTTCTTGGTCGAAGCAAGCTGCGGGCTATCTATCTGTCAGACATGCGCACAGGCTGCTCCTTCCACGGCGGTCTTGGGTCTTACTTCTGCGCAGGCGGCGCCATCAGCACCTGCCCGCTCATGCCGGCAATCAACTCGGGGAACTTGCCGTGGATGGCGGCGTTGACCTTGATGGACTGGCTCACCGGGTCCACCCGCGCGGCCAGGCGCTGCACCTTGGCGGGGTAGGTCTTACCGGTTTCGTCAATGCGCACCTCGAAGGCCGTGCCCTGCTGCAGCCAGCTCAGCCAGCGCGAAGGCACCAAAAACTCCAGCTCTAGCACGCTGTCGTCGATGATGTCCAGCAGAGCCTGACCAGGCTGGGCGTACTGCTGCTCGCGGATTTTTTGCTCAGCAATGCGGCCGGCATAGGGCGCGCTGATCTGGCATTTGCCCAGCAGGCTGCGGTTGGCCGACAGGTCGGCGCGGGCCTTGTTCCATTCGGCATGCGAGGTGTCCAGCTCGATCTTGCCCACCGAATTCAGCTCGGCCAGGCGCTGGTTGGCACGCCAGGTTTTCTCGGTCGCATCCACACCGGCCTGGGCCTTGTTCAGCTGGGCCTGCTGCAGGCTGCAGTCAAACTGCACCAGCAACTGGCCCCGGCGGAAGGCTGCGCCTTCCACCACCGGCAGGCGCTGCACCTTGGCACCGATCTCGGCGGCCAAGGTGGTGTAGCGGCGCGGCGCCAGCTGGGCGCGGATGTCGCGCTGCTCCAGCGCACTGCCCACGCCCGGCAGCGCGGCTGCAGGCTTCTTGGCGACAGGGGCAGTCGTGGAAGTGGGAGGCGCCGGCGCTGTCTGCGCACCCGCCGCCAGCACCACACCGCAGCAGGCCATTCCCAGTGCGCCGCTGCGCAACCCTTGCAATCGCATCATTGCAGCTGCCCCGCTTCCCAGCGCTGCAGCGCCTGGCCGACGGCGCTGGTCAGCTCGGGCAGCGGCAGTTTGTCAGAGCCTTCGATCACCGGCTCCAGCCCCAGCGTGGCCTGCAGGCGCGAACCTGCCGACTGCAGCGCCGCCAGCGCCTGGTAGCGCCGCAGCGTGGACAGGATGGACGCGGTCTGCTGTGCCACGCTGTCCTGGCGGGTCTGCTTGTCCACCTTGACCAGGTTGTCCACGTGCTCGGCCAAGCGCTGGTCCACCGCCGCAATGGCGTCGGCGCGCTCGTACTGGTGGGCAGCGTTGGCAAACTGCAGGCGGGCGATGTGCAGCTGGCTGAGCACCGCCATCTGCGTGGCCATGCGTTTCTGGTCGGCCAGGGCCACACCGGCATCGGCCAGGCGCTTTTGCGCCGGCACCGACAGCAGACCCAGCAGGTTGAACGAGATCTGCAGCCCGGCTTCGCGCCAGCTGTCGTTGATCAGGAAGCTGTCTGTGCTGTGGTTGGCGGCGTAGTTGAAGGACAGGCCGGGGAACATGCGCAGCATCACGCGCTTGGTCTCTTCGCGGGCAATGCGGGCACCGTACTGGCTTTCACGCAGGTCGGGGTTGCGCACCAGGGCCAGCGCTTCCATGTCTTCCACTGGGCGCTGCAGCCAGGTGGAGGACGTGCCTTGCGCAGGCTCGGCCACGCGCCAGGCCGTGGCTGCCTGGCCGGGGGCCATGCCCATCAGGGCCGCCAGTTCCAGGCGCGCGGGCGAGAGCTCCTGCTCGATCACTTCCAGCAGGCGCAGGTTTTCCAGCAACTGGCGCTGGTAGCGCAGCGGCTCCACCGGCGAGCGCAGTTTTTCGGCTTCGACCTTGCGCACGTCGGTCAGCGCCAGATCCGCAGCCTGGCTGGCCGTGCGCAGCGGCGCCTGCAGCGCCTGGTGGGCGGCCACACGCCAGTAGGCGGTGCGCACTTCCTGCACCAGGTTGTGCAGGGCCTTGCGGCGGCGTTCTTCGGCAATCAGCGCACGGTCGGCGTTCTGGCGGGCGGCGTAATAGCTTTGGCCGAAGTCCAACAGGCTCCAGGAAAAGCCCAGCGAGTACAGCGTGGCTTCCCGGTCGGTGGAGATATAGGGGTTGGCCAGCGAGGGACGACCGGTGACCGAGTCCTGGCTGCGGGTGATCAGCTCTTCGTCACGGTAGCGGTAGCCCGCCGAGGCCACCAGCTTGGGCAGCATGTCGAATTTGGAGACCTGGTAGGTTCCCTGGGCCACGGCCTCTTCCATGGCGCGCAGGCGCTGCACGGCGTTGTACTTGATGGCGCGGGCAATGGCTTCCTCCAGCGTGACGATGGCGGGCAGCGGGGCCACGTCCTGCGTCAGTTGCTGGCGGTCGGCCTGCACCTGGCTGCGCAGCTCGTCGTCGGTCAGGGGCTGGGCGTTGAAGCTGGCGCAGCCGGTGAGCACAGCGCCCGTGCCCAGAACCAGGGCGGCGCGGCGTGCCAGAGGCAGCCAGGAGAGGGAAACAGAGTGGTCTTGCATGGTGGCGGGTTGAGATGGAATCGAAACACCAAAGCAGCCACTGGCAGGAGGCGGGCACAAACTGTCCACAGCAAACCCTGCACAGACCGCGTTTCTCTACACAGAGCCATCCCTCAGCGGCTGTTAATTTTGTAAATTTTTGTCATGGTAGCCACCGGTGCTCCCACCGGCAATCACCAGATTTAGGTATATCCGCCCTTTTGCATTGAATTTTTACTACCCGAAAACAAAGATCGATTCCCAAATACTTCAAACTTCCAGCGTCACGCCATTTCTGCGCACGCTGTCATGCATCGGACGCGCGACATCTCCTGTCTGTGTCATGCTGCAGTGCACTGTTGTTGATACACATCCCCCTCTTTTCATGTCTGCCCTGTTCTCCCCCATCGCCTTCGGCCCGTTGCAGCTGGCCAACCGCATCGTCATTCCCCCAATGTGCATGTATTCCGCGCAGGACGGGCTGGCCAACGACTTTCATGTGATGCACTACGGCAACCTGTCCCAGTCGGGAGCCGGTCTGCTGGTGCTGGAGGCCACGGCAGTGGAAGCGCGCGGGCGCATCAGTGCCCATGACCTGGGGCTGTGGAGCGATGCCCATACCGACGCATTGCGCCCGGTGGTGCACCACATGCGCCGTTTCAGCCCTATGCCGGTGTGCATACAGCTGGCCCATGCCGGGCGCAAGGCCAGCTGCCGCCGCCCCTGGGAGGGTGGCGGAGCGCTGCCGGCGGACGATGCCCAGGCCTGGCCCACGGTCAGCGCCAGCGCCATACCTTTTGCCCCCACCGATCCGCAGCCCCAGGCCGCGTCACTGCAGGACATTGCCGAGATCACCCAGGCCTTTGTGGATGCCGCCCTGCGCGCCCGGCAACTGGGACTGGACGCCATCGAGATCCACGCCGCCCACGGTTATCTGCTGCACCAGTTCCTGTCGCCGCTGTCCAACCAGCGCACCGACCAGTACGGCGGCAGCCTGGACAACCGCATGCGCCTGACGCTGGAAGTGTTCGAGGCCGTGCGCACCGCCGTGGATGCGTCCATGGCCGTGGGCGTACGCATCAGCGCCACCGACTGGATGGAGCCTGCCGGCTGGGACCTGGCGCAGAGCCAGCACCTAGCCCAGGAACTGGCCGCACGCGGCTGCGATTTTCTGCATGTCTCCAGTGCCGCGCTGCACCCGGACCAGAAGATTCCGGTGGGCCCCGGCTACCAGGTTCCGCTGGCCGAAGCACTGAAGGACCGCCTGGAAGGCCGCATGCCGGTGATTGCCGTGGGTCTGATCACCGACCCGCAGCAGGCCGAGCACATTGTGCAGACCGGCCAGGCCGATGCAGTGGGCATCGCCCGCGCCATGCTCTACCAGCCGCGCTGGCCCTGGGAGGCTGCACGCCAGCTGGGTGCCACCGTGCATGCGGCACCGCAGTATCTGCGCTGCCAGCCGCATGGGGCCAAAAAACTGTTCCAGGCATAGTGGCTGAGCTTGAATAGCTCATGAAAAAGGAGCCCTTCGACTCCTTTGGGTGTGCCCTGGCGGCACCGCGTCACACCACAAAGTCCTCTCCGGGCGTGAGGGGAGCCAGCCGGTAGGTGGCCGGGGTGCGGCTGAGCTTGACCGGCGCCCCAATGCCCCGGTAGCCCGGCAGGTCCACCACCATCTCGCGGTGCAGCGTGTGCGGATGCTGCAAAGCCGCATCCACTGACTGCACGGGCGCTGCCGGCACGCCAATGGCCATCAGGTCCGTGGCCAGTTGCTCGCCCTCGAAGGCGGCCAGCTGCTGCTCCAGCAGCGGCTTGAGCATGGCGCGGTGCACCGAGCGCTGGCCCGCCGTGGCAAAGCGCGGGTCTTCGGCCAGTTGCGGGCAGCCGATGTGGCCGCACAGCAGACCGAACTGGCGGTCATTGCCCACAGCAAAGAACACCGGGATGGAACCTGTCTGCAGCGTGTCGTAGGGGTAGATATTGGGGTGGGCATTGCCGGTGCGCTGGGGCGGCTTGCCATCCATGAACCAGTTGGCGCCATGCGGGTGCAGCAGCGAGATGCCGCTGTCATACAGCGCCGCATCCACCAGCTGGCCCAGGCCGCTGCGCTGGCGTTCCTGCAGCGCCAGCAGCACGCCGATGACCGCATTCATGCCGGTGACCATGTCCACCACGGGCAGCCCCACGCGCAGCGGCTCGCCACCCTGCTCGCCGTTGACGCTCATGATGCCGCTCATGGCCTGGATGGCCGCGTCATAGCCCGGCCAGGCTCCCAGCGGGCCATCGGCCCCGAAGCCGCTGACCCGGCACCAGATCAAGCCCGGAAAGCGCGCATGCACTTGTTCCCAGCCAATGCCCCATTTTTCCATGGTGCCGATCTTGAAGTTCTCCACCACCACATCGGCCTGTGCCATCAGCTCCAGCACGCGGGCCTGGCCGGCGGGCTGGCTCAGGTCCAGGCACTGGCTGCGTTTGTTGCGGTTCAGCCCCCGGTAGTACGAGGCCACACCGTCCTGGAACGGCGGGCCCCAGGCACGGGTGTCGTCGCCCTGGGGCGGCTCCACCTTCAGCACATCGGCGCCGTGGTCTCCCAGGATCTGGCCGCACAGCGGCCCGCCCAGGATGCGGGAGAGGTCGAGCACGCGCAGGCCTTGCAGGGCGCCAGCCCCCATGCCCGTTGCAGTGGTTGCGTTCATAGCGTCTTTCACAGGTCGTCGGGGGTACGCATCAGTCCAGCTTGGCACCCGAGGCATCGACCACGGTTTTCCACTTGCCGACCTCTTCGCTGATGAAGCGGCCCAGCGCCTGGGGGCTGTGGTCGGGTGCGGGCTCCAGTCCTTGCGCGGCAAACACCGAGCGCACCTTGTCGCTGGCCAGTGCCTTGCGGAAGGCCTGGTTCAGCGTGGCAATGCGATCGGCCGGGGTGCCCTTGGGAGCCACCACGCCAAAGAACACGCTCACGTCGTAACCGGGCAGACCTTGCTCGGCAATCGTGGGAATCTGCGGCATGGCCTGCGAGCGCTTGTCCGTGGTCACGCCAATGGCCTTGAGCTTGCCGCTCTGGATGTAGGGCATGGCCGTGAGGATGTCGGTGAACGTCATGTCCACCTGCCCGGCCAGCAGGTCGTTGAGCGCGGGGCCTGTGCCCTTGTAAGGCACATGCTGCAACTGGGTACCAGCCTTCTGGTTGAACAACACGCCGGCCAGGTGCGAGGACGCGCCATTGCCCGACGAGGCGTAGTTCAGGCTGGCCGGCTTGGCCTTGTCCTGCGCAATCAGCTGCTGCACGGTGCTGGCATGGAGCTTGGGGTGCACTACCAGGATGTTGGGCAGGTGGCCCACGCGGATGATGGGGGCAAAGCTGGTGGCCGGGTCGTAGCTGATCTTGGTGTAGAGGCTTTGGTTGATGGCCAGCGGGCCCGAGGTGCCGAACATGATGGTGTAGCCATCGGGCTTGGCGCGGGCCACCATGTCCGCACCAATGTTGCCGCCTGCACCGGACTTGTTCTCCACGATCACGCTCTGGCCCAGGGCCTCGGTCAGCGCCACGGCCAGCGTGCGTGCCATGGCATCGGTGGGGCCGCCCGGCGGGAACGGCACCACAAAGTTCACGGGCTTGGAGGGGAAGGTCTCGGCCTGCGCGGCCAGCGGAGCGGCCACCAGCAAGGTGGCGGCCGTCAGCCCGCACAGCATGGGCACGGGACGCTGCCATGGAATGGGGTTCATAGTGGTGTCTCCTATCATGACCGCCGTAGCCCGGTGTGGGCAGGACAGTCTTTTGCTATTAAATTGAAAGCGCATCATGCGGCTGCAAAGAGCCTGCAAAGCGCTTGCACGGCTTGTCTGGCTGTTGTTTCGCTGCAGGGCGCCGTGTCTTACAGCAGGCCTTGGTCCCGCAGCCAGGCCACCCGCTGCTTTTCGCGGGCAAAGGCTTCCTGTGCGTAGCGCTGGTACTGCGCGGGGTCCTTGTAGTTGGGCTGCTGGTTGAGCAGCTCCATGGCCTTCATGCCCGCTGGCGACAGCAAGGCCTTCTGGAACACAGCTGTCAGCTGGGCCACGCGCGCTGCGTCCATGCCCTTGGGGCCGGCCACGCCGTAAGGGGAGTCGATGAAGTGGTCCAGCCCCGACTCCTTGAGCGTGGGCAGCGTGGGAAAGCGCGGCACACGCTGCGCCGTCAGCATCACCAGATAGCGCATCTTGTGGGCATCGATGTGCGGCACGGCCACCCCCGACAGCGGCGCCGCGTCGATGTGGCCACCCAGAATGGCGGTGGCCACATCGGCATCGCCCTTGTAGGTCACCACATTGGCCTTCACGCCCGCCGCTGCCAGCACCTCTTCCATCACGATGCGCGGTGTGCCCATGGCGCCGGTGGCGCCAATGTTGAGGGCGCCGGGGCGCTTCCTGGCATCGGCCACCAGATCGGCCCAGGTCTTCCACGGCGCATCTTGGCGCACGGCCAGACCAAAGCTGTAGTCCGACAGCAGCGCGATGTAGCTGAAGCTGGTGGTGGGATCGAACGGCACTTTGTTGATGTAAGGCTCGCGGTAGACTGATGCCGGCAGCACGCCCAGCGTGTAGCCATCGGCGGACGCGCGGGTCAGCGCGGCGGCGGCGGTCACACCGTTGGCGCCGGGGCGGCTGTCCAGCACGATGGGCTGGCCCAGGATCTTGCCGGCCTCTTCGGCCACCACCCGCAGGTGCTGGTCGGTGGGGCCGCCCGGGGCATAGGGCAGGATCAGCGTGATCGGTTTGTTCGGAAAGCCCGTGCCGCTGGACTGTGCCCAGCTGGCGATCCAAGGGGTGGCAGCCAGCAGGCCCAGCCCCTGTACAAAGTGGCGCTTGTTCATGGTGTTGTCTCCAGGAGGATGGCCCCTGCCCCTGTGTCGGGACTTGCGGGGAAAAATGTCCGGAGCAGCCGGCATGGCCGCTGCCCGGCGCCGGTGCGGCTTACTGCACCCAGTCGGCGGGGATGCCGCCGTCTTGCAGTGGATCGCGCGGCAGCGCGCGGTGCAGCAGCACCAGCTGGGCCCAGCGCATGCGCTCGCTGCTGTGCGTGCGCGAGGCTTCCCAGGCCATGGCGATGGCCGTGAAGCAGTGGTAGAGGCCCGAGGCGGCCTGGCGTGCCAGGCGCTCACCGGCGGCATCGGCATCCGCGGCAGATTGGGAAAAGGCCGCAGCCCGCTCCAGCGCGCTGCGCAATGCAGTGAGGAAGGCTGGGGCAGCATGGGTCTGCGCCAGCAGCTGTGCGGCATGGGCCTGCAGCACCGGGAGCGAGCCTTCGCGGCGGATGGCGCGCAGCACATCCAGCGCGACGATGTTGCTGGTGCCTTCCCAGATGCTGCCCAGGTGGGCGTCGCGCACCAGGCGCGGGTCGCTCCACTCTTCGATGTAGCCGCAGCCGCCGCGCACTTCCATGGCGTCCCCGGTGACCTTGCGGGCATCGCGGCAGGCGCGGAACTTGATCAGCGGCGTCAGGATGCGCAGCAGCGCGTAGCCGCCCTCTTCCCCGGCGTCCGAGCGCTGTAGCGCCTGTGCGGTTTGCAGCACCATGGTGCGGGCCTGTTCGGAGTAGGTGCGCAGCTTGTCGAGCTGGCGCTGCATCAGCGGCATGTCCTGCAAGGCCTTGCCAAAGGCATGGCGCTCGCTGGCAATGAACTCGGCCTCGGCCACGGCGCGGCGCATCATGCCGGCTGCACGCACCCCGTTGGACAGGCGCGAGTTGTTGACCATATCGGCCATCTGCACAAAGCCCCGGCCTTGCTCGCCCACCAAATAGGCCACGGCACCTTCCATGTGGATCTCGCCGCTGGCCATGGAGCGCGTGCCCAGCTTTTCCTTCAGGCGGATGATGCGGTAGTGGTTGGTGCTGCCATCGTCCAGCTGGCGCGGCAGCAGGAACAGCGAGATGCCCTTCATGCCGGCCGGCGCGCCATCGACCCGCGCCAGCACCATGGCAAACGCCGCGTCGGGGTTGGAGCAGAACCACTTGTCGCCCACCAGGCGCCAGCTGCCATCGGCCTGCGGATAAGCCACGGTCTGGGTGTTGGCGATGTCGGAGCCGGCAGCCTGCTCGGTCATGAACATGGCGCCCTGGGCCATGTCATCAAAGTCGGTGGCGGTGAGCTGGCTCCAGTATTTATCGACCAGCTCCGGCGCACCGAACTTGCGCAGCGTGCGCGCCAGCGAATCGGTCATGGACAGCGGGCAGCACAGGCCAAACTCGGCCTGCACAAACAGATAGGTCAGCGCGTACTTGGCCAGCGGGGGCAGCTTGCCTTCCCAGCCCAGCACACCGGTGCGGTGCGACATGGTGGCCAGCGCGAATTCGCCATAGGCCACGCGCTCCATCTCCACATAGGCCGGATGCTTGACGATGCGCTGCGCATCCTGACCGGTGCGGGTGCGGTGCTCCAGCGTGGGCGGGTTCTTGTCGGCAATCAGCGCCAGCTCGTCCAGACGGCCGCCGGCCAGATGGCCCATGCGGGTCAGATAGGGCTGCAGGTGGGCGTAAACATCGGCCGGCAGGTACTGCTGCAGCAACGGGGCCCATTGCGTGTCGGTGGTGTAGAGATTGCTGCCCGCACGGTCGGGTAAGGGATGGGCGGAATCGGTGGTACGGGAAACTTCCAATGGGGCACGCATGTTCATGCTCTCTCCTTCAACAAGGCGGGCGAGGTGGATCTGACTTGGGTCAAATTCTGGGAACATGCACCATTCATGTCGAATATTATTGAAATATTCATCCATATCTAAATCGAATAGATAGACCACCCTGTACGTTGCTGCATCGCAGCATCTTCTTCTCCAAAGGCTCCCCATGGAACTGCGCCAACTGCAGTACTTCACCGTACTGGCCGAAGAGCTGCACTTCAGCCGCGCCGCGCAGCGGCTGCACATCTCGCAGCCGCCGTTGAGCGTGGCCATCAAGCAGTTGGAAGCCCAGCTGGACGCCCAGCTGTTCGAGCGCAGCAGCAAGGAGGTGCGCCTGACCCCGGCCGGCACCCACCTGCTGGCCCAGGCCCGCGACATTCTGGAACGCGCACGACGTGCGGCCCTGGACACACGCGCCGTGGCCCATGGCATGGCCGGCTGCCTGCGGCTGGGGTTTGTGGGCTCCAGCATGTACCGTGGCCTGCCCGAGGCGCTGGCCCAGTTGCAGTTGCTGCACCCCCAGGTGCGGGTGGACCTGCATGAGCTCAACAGTGCCGAGCAGGTCAGCGCCCTGCAGCAAGGCAAGCTGGACCTGGCCCTGCTGCACACCATGGTGGTGCCCGACGGCCTGCGCGCCCGCACGCTGCTGCGCGAGCCCTTCATGGCCTGCCTGCCCACCCTCCACGCCCTGGCGCGGCAAGCACGCGTAGCCGTGTCCGATCTGTCCCAGGAGCGCATGGTGCTGTTTGCCGAGTCGGTCTCTCCCGAGTATTTCCGCAGCATCCGCACCCTGTGCCAGCGCGCCGGCTTTGACCCGGAGCTGCGCCACGAGGTGCGCCACTGGCTGTCGGTGCTGTCGCTGGTCAGCGGCGGCCAAGGGGTGTCGATCGTGCCCGCCTGCCTGCAGCGCGTGGGCATGCCGGGGTTGGCCTTTCGCCCGCTGCGCCAGAGCGCAGCCCACTCCGAGCTGCAGGCCATATGGCGCCCCGTGCCCGCCCACCCGCTGATCGACACTCTGCTGCAACTGCTGCAAGAACGCATTGCCGCCGTGGCGGCCGCCGATGCAGCGCCAGCCCCCGCCAGCGACTGATCGACCCCGTTGGCGCGATACCCCTTGGCGCAGTGCAGCCGCAGCGTGCACCGCCGCGCGCAGCTTTGCACAATGGTTGGCAGCGGACGCCATGCCCTGCCGGGGCCTGGCATCCGCTGCCACCGCAACAGGAGGTACGACCATGCAACACAACGCCGTGGGTTGGTTTGAGATCTATGTGCAGGACATGCCGCGCGCGCGGCGCTTTTACGAGCAGCTGCTGGGCCGGCCGCTGGAGCAGTTGACGCCCCCGGGCGGCGCGGATTCGGATCTGGAGATGTGGGCCTTTCCCATGGAAAAAGAAGGCATGGGCGCCAGCGGCGCGCTGGTGAAGATGCCCGACTACCTGTCCGGCCCCGGCGGCACCCTGGTCTACTTTGTCTGCGAAGACTGCGCCGAGCAGGTGCGCCGCGCCGACGCCCATGGAGGGCAGATCATCAAGGAGAAGTTCTCCATCGCCCCCTATGGCTTTATTGCCATGGTGCAGGACAGCGAAGGCAATCTGATCGGGCTGCATTCCATGCAGTAAGGCCGTGAAGGAGTCGGGCTGGCCGGATGCAAGTGGTGCACAGCCGGCCCCATCTTTGCTGCGGTATGCATGCAATGTGCCCAGCACCAGCGGCGGCGGAACCCGTTGCACCACGGTGGCCGCATTCAGCCATCCACCGTGCG
>PJUJ01000314.1_pt1 | contig 29630 bp, 27 predicted proteins | sample 1512321 | NCBI WGS metagenome assembly PJUJ01 (sample SAMN08177669, study PRJNA422409) | Feces metagenome, whole genome shotgun sequencing project. | isolation source: Chicken feces enriched on filter paper: beechwood xylan treatment | host: Gallus gallus | place: USA: Madison | collected 2015-01-15 | reverse complement strand
TGGGTAGAAAGCATCCTGATATCCGTTAAAGCTTAATTTAAGATACAAAAAAAGGAGTAGAAAATGCACTTTCCACTCCTTTTTTTTTGGCCCAATATAAAAGGGGACTTTTTCAGTGCCCTCCTTTAAAGCACTGCTATTTTTTTCCCTATTTTGTTAGGTGATTTTTCGGCTTATTTTTCTGCACCGGCAGATACATTTGCTTCTCCCATTGCAATTTCGGTTAATAGCTCATCTGTTTCTTTTTCCTCAGCTAAAATTTCTTTTAAAATAGCTGCAGCTTCTGAATGGCCCATCAAATCCGAAAAAGTTACTAAGCATCCGTATGATGCAATTTCGTAATGTTCTACTTTTTGTGCTGCTGTAATTAATGCGGCATCCAACACTTCAGGACTATCTTCAAATTCCTCAGCAATTTCGTCAGCCTCTTCTAATAGACCTTCCATTGCTTTACATTTTTTGCCACGAGCTGTAATTCCCAAATTACTGAAAACTTCTTTCAAGCGCTCAATTTGATTTTCTGTTTGTTGATAATGCGTATCAAAAGCTTCTTTTAATGTTTCGCTTTGAGCTGCTTTTGACATTTTTTTCAAACCTTTTAATAATTGTCTTTCTGCACCTAACATATCTTTTAGTCCGTCAACCAATAATTCATGTAAGTGTGCATTTTTCATTCCCTCTTGTTGTTTCGAAGTTGCCATAATTTTTATTTTTTTAATTGTGTTTACGCTACTAACCTCTGAAATTGAAATGAGTTTAGTTTTTAGGAAGAACAGGTATTTGTTTATTATCTCTACGTATTTGGTTCGTTAGATACCAGAATAAATACATACAATTTTAATATATGTGATTTACGGCTCAATAATTGTATAAAAAAATCCTAAATTAGATTATATTTGTATTTTTAAATCCTTGTTATGCGATACGATTTGCTTAGAGAAGTATTGACTCTCTTGGAGTCCTTTGAAACTTCCAATCATAATGATTCCTATCCTTTGAGTGGTGACGGATTTATGCAATGGATTATTGACACTAAATCAGATTCCATTTCATCAAATATAGAATGGGAAGGCAAAGCAAACGGTCGTTCCGTGGAAAGTGTCATCAGCACTTTATTAGTGCATATGAATAAATACGCAAAAAATTACTCCAAATCTGCTATTCACGAATCACAATTCTCTACGCAGGATGAATTTATTTATCTTATTACATTAAATTCGTTTGGCGCCATGTCTAAAACAGAACTTATTCGTCGCAATAAAATGGATAAGCCAACAGGAATGCAAATCATTAATCGCTTAATAAAATGTGGTTGGACGATTCAAATCGATTCTACTAAAGATAAGCGAAGTAAAATCTTAGAAATTACCGAAGAAGGAAAAACTTATCTAAATCACAAAATGGATGATATCCGTAAAGCAACTAAAATAGTGACAGCAGATCTTACCGAGAAAGAAAAATTAGAATTAGCTCGTCTGCTATCCAAAATGGACAAATTCCATCAAAAAATTTATAATCAAAATATTAGCCAGGAAGAATTGCTAAAACTAGCGTACGAAAACTATACTATTGCGAATAAGCATAATTAAACCACTATTTTAAATTTATTGTAAATCAATTCAAACTATTTTAATAAAAAATGGTTTATCTTATATAACGCCTTGTTTTTAATAGTACAATTATATACTTTTATAAAACAAAAAGGTTTATTTTAAAACTAATGATCACCTCAAAACAAAATCATAAAAAAGTAGCAATTCTAGGAGCAGGATTTTCAGGTCTTTCTGCAGCATGTTATGCAGCAAAAAAAGGATATGAAGTTCAAGTTTTTGAAAAACATGCCATAGCTGGAGGAAGAGCACGTCAATTTACCACGTCAAATGGTTTTACCTTTGATATGGGACCAAGTTGGTATTGGATGCCTGATGTGTTCGAAGATTTTTTTAAAGATTTTGGATATAGAACTTCCGATTTTTACGAATTAAAATCCTTACATCCTCAATTTGAAATTATCTTCGAAAAAGATAAAGTTCAAATTCCCGAAAAATATGAGGATCTAAAAATCTTGTTTGAAAGTTTTGAGGGAGGTGCTGCCCAAAAGTTGGATACATTTATGTTAGCGGCAAAGCATAAGTATGAAGTGGGCATGAAACAATTTATCCATAAACCCTGCCACAGCTGGACTGAATTTGCTTCATTACAAATTCTTAAAAATGCGACAAAACTGGACTTGCTTAGCAATTTTGACGACTACGTAGCTAAATTCTTTCATGATCCTAAAATTAAAATGATAATGGAGTTTCCAGTTATTTTCTTGGGAGCTGCACCATCCAATATTCCTGCCTTATATAGTTTGATGAATTATGGTGGCTATGCATTGGGAACTTGGTATCCTATGGGCGGATTTTACGAGGTTATTAAAGCAATGCAAAAGGTAGCCGAGAATCTTGGTGTTAAGTTTCATTTTGAATCTGAAATAAATTCAATAAAAACTGTAGGGAATCAGGCACAAGCTATTCAGGTAAATGGCGAAGAACTCCTTTTTGACGAAGTAATAAGTTCAATCGATTACCACCACACTGAAAAACTTTTACCTATAGATAGAAGAAATTACGATGATAAATATTGGAATAATAGAACCTTTGCCCCTTCATGTTTAATTTTTTATTTAGGTGTAAAAGGAAAAATTGAAAATCTAAAACATCATACATTATTTTTTGAGCATGAACTAGATAATCATATTGATGATATCTATGTACACAAAAAATGGCCTGAAAAACCTTTGTTCTATGTCTGCTGTCCATCAAAAACTGATCCCTCAGTTGCTCCCGAAAAGGATGAAAATTTATTCTTGTTGCTTCCTGTAGCAAACGATATTGAGGACAATGAAGAAATGAGAGACAAGTACTTTAAAGAGATGCTTGCCCGCATAGAGAAGCATACTGGAACTTCTAATTTAGAGAGCCGCATAATTTACAAAAAGAGCTATTGTGTCAACAATTTCAAAGAAGATTACAATGCCTACGGAGGAAATGCTTACGGGTTAGCCAACACGCTAAAGCAAACAGCTATCTTCAAACCAGCTATCCGAAATAAGAAATTAAAAAACTTACATTATACGGGTCAGTTGACTGTACCTGGACCTGGAGTACCTCCGTCAATTATATCAGGAAAAATAGTTGCAAACGAAATTTAATAAGCTAAGCTATGAAAACAATTTATGACAATCTAGCCTACCAGATTAGTAAATGTACGACACAAACGTACAGCACCTCATTTTCATTGGGTATCAAAGCATTAGACCACAAATTACGTCCAGCAATTTATGCAATTTACGGATTTGTGCGCTTAGCCGATGAGATAGTAGACAGCTTTCATGGATATGATCAAGCAACTTTATTAAATCAATTAATTAGAGAAACAGATGAAGCGCTGGAAAAAAAGATTTCTATCAATCCTATTATTCAATGCTTCCAGGAGACAGTTCATAAATACAGCATTGATAAAAAGTTAATCGACCAGTTTCTGCATAGCATGGCTATGGATTTGGATAAAGTAACATACACCAAAGCAAACTATGATGAATACATTTTAGGTTCTGCTGAGGTAGTTGGCTTAATGTGCTTGCACGTTTTTGTAGAAGGAGATTTGAAAAAATATGAAGAATTAAAGCCTTTTGCAATGAAATTGGGAAGTGCTTTTCAAAAAATCAATTTTCTGCGCGATCTTAAAGACGATTATTATACTCTCGGGCGTTTTTATTTTCCTAATTTAGATTTCATTACCTTCAATGATGATACGAAAAGAATCATTGAAAAAGAAATTGAAGGAGAATTTAAAGAAGCACTTGTGGGGATTAAAATGCTACCTAATTCATCAAAATTTGGAGTCTATTTGGCCTATCGTTATTACTGGTCTTTATTCAAAAAAATTAGAGTAAAATCGAGTGGTGATATTTTACAAAAGCGTACCAGCGTTCCAAATACCGAAAAGATGTATTTGATGATGGAATCTTACTGGAATTTGAAAATGGATAGAATATGAGGATAATTCTCTTATTTATTTTTCTAAAATCATTTTATGCATTTAGCGAAGATAAATTCCAGCAGTACAGAAAGAATTTAGCGTTAGCACCAAATAATAAAGAAGTTAGTTTTCGCATGATTAAAGAATTGGAAAACAAACCTTCAGACGCAAAGACATTAGGTTACCTAGGCGCATTTACGATGATCAAAGCTAACCATCAGATTAATCCGATTCAAAAATTATCTTCTTTCAATTCGGGGAAGAAACTTTTAGAAAAAGCTATTCAGCAAAATTCTACGGATGTGGAACTTCGATATATACGCTATGCAATACAAATATCCATTCCAAAATTTTTAGGATATAATTCCGATTTAGCAACAGATAAAAAGATCATGCAAACAAATTTAGCTACAAGCGAAACTGCTTTACAAGCTGATATTAAAGAATTATTAAAAGTAAAATAATTATGAACATACTGACCGTAATTCTGACTTTTATTTTCATGGAACCGATTACTTGGTTCATTCACAAATACGTGATGCATGGATTCCTGTGGTCATTGCATAAAGATCACCACGACCATAGTCACGAAGGAGCATTTGAGAAAAATGACTATTTCTTCTTTATATTTTCCATTCCTGCAATCCTTCTTTTCTATTTCGGAAGCCGTGATGGTCTTACATTTCCGTTCTTCTTAGGATTAGGAATTACTTTATATGGAATAGCTTATTTCTTTGTACATGACATATTTATACATCAACGTATTAAAATACTAAGAGACACGAATTCTCCTTATCTCTTAGCCATACGTCGCGCACATAAACAACATCACAAACATGTGCAAAAAGAAGATGGAGAGTGTTATGGTTTTCTATTTGTGCCGATTAAGTACTTTAAAATCTACTTTAAAAATTCATGATAGCCTACACGTATATAATAATTAACTTCTTGACGATTATTATCTGTTTCATTTTTTCGTTTGACCGAAGAATCAGATTTGACCGTTATTTCAAACCATTTTTGATGGCAAGTGTCCTCGTTGCCATTCCATTTATTTTGTGGGATGTATGGTTCACAGAACATGGAGTATGGTGGTTTAACAAGACATATACGCTGGGAATTGATATTTTTAATCTTCCCTTGGAAGAGTGTTTATTTTTTATCTGTATTCCATTCAGCTGTGTATTCACCTATTATTGCCTTACCAAGTTTTTCAATTTAGATTGGGCAAATGGTTTTAATAATATTATTGTTTTTATCACAGTAATAGTTTGTGCTGTTGTGGCATTAAAATTTTATGATCGTACATACACCTTAGTGACAGCCATAGCCACGATTGTTACTATGCTCTACTTACATTTCATCAATAAAACAGAATGGATTGGAGAAGCTTCTTTAATTTATTTTATTCTGATGGCAGGATTCTTGCCCGTAAATGGTGTATTAACGGGTACAGGGTTAGAGTCACCAATTGTAAATTACAATTCAGAGGAATTCCTTAATATCCGAATAGGAACAATTCCTATTGAAGATGCAGTCTACGGATATGTAATGATTCTTTGGAATTTATTTTTCTTCAAAAAGTTCGCTGCGCGCACACAAGTAAAAGTGAAATCTTATGGGTAAAGAAAGAAATCATGTCGTCTTAGTCGACACACAAAATAAAGTTCTAGGGACCATGGACAAATATGAAGCACACATTAAAGGTGCTTTACATCGTGCCTTCTCCATATTCATCTTCAATGAAAAAGGCGAACTTCTATTACAACAGCGTGCTACTGGTAAGTATCATGGAGCTAACCTGTGGACGAACACGTGTTGTTCGCATCAGCAGCTCAATGAAAGTACCTTAGAGGCTGCTAATGATCGCTTAGCTTATGAGATGAATATTTCTGCTGAATTGGAAGAACTATTTACGTTTATCTACCATGCCAAAGTAGAAAATAACCTAATCGAACATGAACTTGACGTAGTTCTTTTTGGAATAAGCAACTCAGAACCACATCCAAATCCAGAAGAAGTACAAGCCTATAAATGGATCAATACAGAAGAACTGGAAAATTGGATGAACAAACATCCCGAACAATTCACTTATTGGTTCAAAGATGTATGGCACCGTGTGAAAGAACATATGTTACAGACCATAGATATCGACTAAAAATAAAATAGACAATGTCAGAAATTTGTGAATTCGAAAAGTAGAGAAAATAAAAGTAAAAAGGCATTGAATAAATCAATGCCTTTTTACTTTTATTTTTCGCGTAAGCTATTCACTTTGATCTTGAATATCTCCCATTTTCGGAAGATTACGTAAATCAAAAGGTGTTTCTTGATAAACATAATAGTTCAACCAATTGTTGAATAGTAAATTTGCGTGACTGGTCCAACGTACCACGGGCTCTTGCGAAGGATCATTATTTCTGTAATAGTTGTGAGGAAGTTTAATATCCGCACCTTTTTCCACATCGCGAACATATTCCTCATGCAAAGTATAAGGATTGTATTCCGAATGACCTGTCAAATAAAACTCACGTCCACCTCTTGAACTCAATATAGCAATACCTGCTTCTGGAGATTCAGAAAGAATACGTAGTCCTGCTTTTGACAATACGTCATCACGCTCGATCGTCGTGTGTCGGCTATGTGGAATATAGAATTCATCGTCAAATCCTCTGAATAATGGATGTTTTTTATCAGAAGCAGCATGTTGAAATACGCCAAACAATTTATTTTCCAATGGCACTTTTTCTACACCATAGAAGTGATACAATGCAGCTTGAGAAGCCCAACAAATATATAAGGATGATGTGACATGCGTACGCGCCCAATCAAAAATTTTGACTAGCTCATTCCAGTAATTAACTTCTTCAAAAGGAAGCATTTCTACTGGAGCTCCCGTTACTATCAAACCATCATAAAACTGTTCGGAAACTTCATCAAAGTTTTTATAGAACATTTCCAAATGTTCTTGAGGTGTATTTTTGGAAACATGCGTTTCTAAACGCAAGAATTCCATTTCTACCTGCAAAGGATTATTTGACAGCAAACGTATAAAATCTGTTTCCGTTGATATTTTAAGAGGCATCAAATTCAACACAAGTAAGCGCAACGGTCTAATATCTTGTTCGTTGGCGCGCAAACTACTCATGACAAAAATATTCTCACGTTTTAACAGTTCTATCGCTGGCAAATTATCGGGTATCTTTACTGGCATCTTATTTCTTTTCCTCCTACTGTTTAGGTCTTATACAATCTAAAAAATCTCTGTGCGAGAATTGAGCTGCCAAATTACAACTTATACTTGTTTATAAAAAATTACAAGCTATTTTTTTAATAATATGATTTCTACTAAACTTTAAAATTTTACAAAAAGTTAATTTGTTCCTCCGTACTTTCTTCTTAGCTTCGCACTAACGAAAATTCTACACTATGCGCTCTTATACCAAGATATTAGCATTACTGGTTGTAGCAAGTACATTTACATATTGCCGCACACCACAATATTCCCTCCAACAGGAGAAAATAAATTACAAAGTCGATAACAGTATTGCTGAAGATACCGCGATCGTCAACTATTACATTCCATTCAAACATAAGCTGGAAAACGAAATGAATCGTGTGATTGGTTATACAGAATATAGCCTTACACGCAGCCGTTCGCAAGTTGAGACTTCTGCTGGTAACTTCTTTACCGATGCATTATTGGAAATCGGTAAGTTACAAGATCCTAATGCACAAGTAGCTTTGGCTACTAAAGGTGGAATCCGCGCCGATATCAAACTAGGAAATGTAACTGTAGGCAATGTATTTGAGTTAATGCCCTTTGAAAATGCAGTGACAATCCTGGAAATATCCGGTGAAGATATGAATACCTTATTGCATTTTATTGCTAAAACGGAAGGTCAACCTGTATCTGGTTTGAAAATGGATATTAAAGACGGTAAACCGATAAATGTCTTTATTGCCAATCAGCCCTTTGATATCAACAAAACCTACAAACTGGTAACCTACGATTATCTAGCCAATGGTGGTGATTATATGGAAGGATTAAACAATCCTATTAAGCGTACTGATACTGGAATCATTGTACGCAAAGGTTTGATAGATTATATAGAGAAATTAACAAAAGAGGGTAAAACCATAAATACACAAATAGATGGAAGAATTAAAGTCATTAAATAGAAGAAATTTCTTAAGAAATTTAAGTGTTCTAGGTGGTGCATTAGCTGTGAGCCAACTTCCACAATTTGTTCAGGGAAGACCATCAAAAGAAATTAAAATCACCGTCTTACATACAAACGATGTACACAGTCGAATTGAGCCTTTTCCCATGGACGGTTCTCGTCTTCAAGGCTTAGGCGGTGTGGCAAGGCGCAGTATATTGATTCGTAAAATCCGTGAGGAAGAGAAAAATGTTTTGTTATTCGACGCGGGAGATATGTTTCAAGGTACTCCTTATTTTAATCTATTTGACGGAGAAGTTGAATTAACTTTAATGTCCAAACTAAAATACAACGCAGGTACTTTTGGAAATCATGAATTTGATAACGGAATAGCAGGAATTCTAAAACATTTTGATAAAGCAAAATTTCCTTTTTTAACAGCTAACTACGACTTTTCGCAAACTGCATTAGCCGGTAAGACCAAAGACTATGTTATTTTTGAGCGCGAAGGAATCAAAATAGGTGTTTTTGGACTTGGCGTGGACATTGAAGGCTTAGTCGATAAGAAAAATTATGCAGGAATGCGTTATTTAGATCCTATCGCTGTAGCGAACAAGATTGTACCTACGTTAAAAAGCAAACACAAATGTGATATTGTTATTTGTCTTTCGCACTTAGGTTATACCTATGAAGAAGATAAAGTATCGGATTTACGTTTAGCAGCAGCTACCAAAGACATTGACTTAATCATCGGCGGTCATACCCATACCTTATTAGAAAAACCAACTGAGGTAAAAAATGCAGCAGGCAAAATTACCATAGTAAATCAAGCTGCAACAGGCGGAGCTGTCTTAGGACGTATTGATTTTATTTTTAATCCTAAGACCAAAGAAAAGAAAATTGCATATAACAATTACATATTGAACCAAGAATTAGCGTAATATGCTAAGGAAAAATTTAATAGTAAAAAGGAAAAATTTTATTGCTTTTGCATAAATTCTAAAAGGTATCATTTTATAATATTAAAGTTAGAAACTATATAAAAAATTAAAGTAAAGTAATTTTGAAGTCTATTTTTCAAGTATATATAAATTCTTACAAGGGATTATCACCTGCTGCATGGTTATTGGCACTTGTCATGTTGATAAACCGTACAGGCTCGATGGTTATTCCTTTTCTTGGCATGTATATGTCTTCGGAATTAGGCTTCTCCAAAACACAGATTGGATTAGTTTTAGGTTGTTTTGGGCTTGGTTCAGTATGTGGCTCATGGTTCGGGGGCTGGCTAACAGATAGATTTGGAAGTTTCAAAGTGCAGGCTATGAGCCAGATTGCTGTTATTCCATTATTCTTGATTTTACCAGGTTTTAGAACATTTGAGACTTTAGCTCCAATGATTTTTTTACTAACTATGGTAGCTGATATTTTCAGACCAGCCAACTCGGTATCTGTAGCACGTTATGCGAAGCCTGAAAATATTACTAGAGCCTATTCTTTAAACCGAATGGCGGTTAATTTAGGTTTTTCTATAGGTCCGGCATTGGGCGGATTCTTAGCTTCAATTTCTTACAATTGGATTTTCTATGGTAATGCACTAGGTGCGGCAGTAGCTGTATTCGTTTTTATTTATTTCTTCAGAAATCGCACTCAAAATCAAGCGCCAATTAAGGCAGAAGAGGCTAAACCCAAACCAAAAGAGCGCAACGCGTATACGGACGGACTCTTCGTCATATTCAACATTTTATGCTGTATATTCTCGATGGGATTTTTACAATTGCTTAGTACACTTCCTTTATTCTACAAAGACGTTTATGCATTAGATGCTGGACAGATTGGGTTATTGTTGGGATTTAGTGGCTTCGTTATTGTAATATTCGAAATGGTATTGGTTCATTTCGTAGAACATCGTTTTTCAGTGCGACAAGTAATGGTTTGGGGAACAGCTATCACCGCCCTATCCTATTTTATGCTAAATGTAGATTTTGGTATTATTTGGTTGTATATGGCGATGTTTATCCTTTCGACAGGCGAAATGTTGACCTTACCCTTTATGGCTACCATTTCCATCAAAAGAGCAGGATTGCATAATCAAGGGGCTTATATGGGATTTAATTCTTTAGCTTTTGCGGCAGCCAATATATTTTCACCTTATTGCGGTACTTACTTAGCTGAACATTTTGGGTACAATGTATTATGGACAGTAGCGGGTACGACTTTACTTACCGCTTCTTTAGGATTTTATTGGATAATCAGCCGAATGAAAGTTTAATTGGGCTACAACCAACATATGAAAAGTCTTTAGATTCTTCCTTTAGTCAGAATGACAAGGACCGTTAAAAAAATCTTACCCTACATTACGTTCATAAGGTACACGTGTCAGAATAGAACGGCCCAAAGTAATCTCATCTACGTATTCTAATTCCCCTCCGAAAGCTATACCACGAGCAATGGTGCTCACCTGCACATTAAATTCTTTCAACTTACGGTACAAGTAAAATATCGTAGTATCGCCTTCCATCGTAGCTGATAATGCTAAAATAACTTCTTTGACATCCCCAGCACGAAGACGTTGTAACAAACCTTCAATTTTCAAATCAGAAGGTCCTACACCGTCCATAGGAGAGATCAATCCGCCTAAGACATGGTACACACCTTGGTATTGGTTTGTGTTTTCTATGGCCATAACATCACGTGTATCCTCGACCACACAGATGGTAGATTTATCACGCTTCATAGAAAGACATATTTCACAGACTTCATCGTCCGAAATATTATAACATTCTTTGCAATATTGAATTTTTTCCTTTAAAAGATTCAACGACTGGGTAAAACGAGTTACTTCCGCGTCCTGTTGCTTCAAAAGGTGCAACACCAAACGCAAAGCGGTCTTCTTCCCTACTCCAGGCAGACGACCAAACTCCTCCACAGCATTTTCTAATAGTTTAGATGAAAAATTCATTGTACAAAGGTAACTATTTTTTCTGTCAGACAAGTATCAAGATATACGCGAAAGACCAACGAGTATGGAACAAAATTTGTAATATTACTGCGATGAAACCGACAATTGAAATTGAATATTGCCCCAAATGTGGCTGGCTTTTGCGCGCTGCTTATATGGCTCAAGAATTATTAACTACCTTCCAAGAAGAAGTCTATGGCGTCACACTAATACCTTCGGAAGTGGCTGGACGTTTTCAGATTCGCACGGGTGATCAATTTATTTTTGATCGTAAAAGAGAAGATGGTTTTAAAGACATAAAAATAATTAAGCAGCTGGTTCGTGACCAGATTTGTCCAGATAAAAGTCTGGGGCATTCTGATAGAAAGGCTTAAATTAATATAGAAAAATAAAAATTGCAGCACCAATTTCATCCAGAGAAATTGGTTAAAATTATTATATTGCAATTATCAGATAGAGAGAATTATTATGACGGGAGAAAACAGAATTAGAAATTCATTCGCCAACAAAACTTGGCAAGAAATAAAAGTAAAAGACTCTTGGCAGATATTCAAAATCATGTCGGAGTTTGTAGATGGCTTTGAAAAATTAGCTAAAATCGGACCTTGTGTCTCAATTTTTGGATCTGCTCGAACTCCAGAAGACCACAAATATTACCAAATGACCGTAAAAATTGCGAGTCTTCTAGCCGAAAAAGGTTATGGAGTAATTTCAGGTGGTGGCCCCGGTATTATGGAAGCTGCTAACCGTGGTGCACATGGTGTAGGTGGTAAATCCGTAGGTCTTAACATCGAATTACCTTTTGAGCAATTCCACAACAAATACATTGACCGCGATAAACTATTGGAGTTTAATTACTTCTTTGTACGCAAGGTCATGTTTATGAAATATTCACAGGGATATATTGTGATGCCGGGAGGATTTGGAACGATGGATGAGTTATTCGAGGCGATTACATTGATTCAAACAGGCAAAATTGCGCGTTTCCCTATTGTATTGGTCGGATCTGATTATTGGGGAGGATTGTTGGAATGGGTAGAAAAAACGATGCTTACCAACGCTTACATTTCAGAAGAAGACTTGAAACTTTACAGAATCGTTGACACCGCCGAAGATGCAGTAGAACATATTTTCAGATTCTACGACAAGTATTTATTGAAACCAAACTTCTAGAATTTACAGCAATCTTACTTCATAAAAAATGCTTCCAAAATTGGAAGCATTTTTTGTTTGTGCTATGAAATTAAAATTGAAAGTACTAGATTTCATGATAACGATTAGCACGTCTGAATGTACCTAAGTCGTTGAAACGTACACCATGTTTGCGCATAATCTCATGTGCCTTCTTGCGTGCAATATGACGGATATAAAAAGTCTCATTAACTACAAAATGATGTATCGCATGGGTCCATCCAAAGAAAAAACAAAACAATTGAAATGGATAAGTCCACCATACTGTCAATACCTGTGTTTGCTCAATGACATTACCTTGCTCCACATCACCAAAATAATGCAGATTGGAAGTGATAAAATGCAAACAGAATTGACGTAATAAATTTGGCAATAAGACAATATAAATAATAGGATTACACCAGGTCAGTATATTTTTAATAGCATCAGGCATTACCCAATTCAGCTGATATTTATCATGTAAGAAATCTAAAAAGATATCCGTAAAGAATACATACAAAATTACGTGAGACAATATGGTAAAGGGAATTAACCCAAATACACCACTTAATTTCAGTTTTTTAGCCGTTTGGAATTTCAGGTTACCTTTATCTACTTCACGTTTAATATCGCTAAATAAACCTACGACACGCAATAGATTACCAATTACCAAATCTGGTGTAAATAACAACCTTTTCAAAGACCATCTTTCGCCATTGGTTACCCCTCTCTCTTCCACATCATGTGGAGTTCCAGAAAACTTATGGTGATGATAATGCAACACCCTTCTAAACCATGGATTTAATGTCAATGGGCGCACTAACCAGACAAACAACAACATAATATTGTGTACAATCCGGTTATTTTTGAAATAGATAAAATGAATAAGATCATGCTCCAGCTCATGCAATACCCCAAATAAAAAGGCATTTCCCAGTATCAAAGCCCAAGCAGGAATCATATCAACGTACCACATATAGCCCAAACCAGCACTAAAAAGAAGGCAGCTGATAAATATGGAAAAGCCGATAAAATTTTGATATTTCAAAACAGGATATTTTGCTTTTAATGTTTTATAAGAAGCAATGATTTCCTTTTTAATAATATTTGTTTTCTGTTGATGTGTCACCCCAAATCAAAGTTGATGTATACAAAACTACCTAATAAAACTCACAACATCTTCATAATAACGTAACATAAACATAGTTTGTCCTTATACAATAAGTTTAAGGCAGTTTACACCAGTTATTATTTCTCGGCTAGACCAAAAGTCCAAAGAAGTGCCTTCTCTTTTGTTGCTCTAAAGATAGTGTTATGCTTTTCTGTTGGTTCATCCGAGTAATGCCATTTCAGCCTTTTAACAGTATTTGACTTCAAAATCTGCTCAAGTTCATTGGTGTAAATAGAAATATCTTCCGCACTTGAACCCGCAAACCACAAATTTGTTGAGTCGGCTAGATCATAAAGTGAAGCTGCATTTCGATTTAAATAATGATTATTCCACCATAGCGATGGATCAAAAGCAATATAGTGAGTGAATAAAGTAGGTTCAGTAAAAAATGTTTCCATCACAAAAAGACCTGCCAAGGATTCTCCAATTATACCTCTTTCTGCACGCGTGCGGTATCTTTTATCAATCTCTGGAATCAATTCTTGTTTAATAAAAGCTCTAAATTTCTCCGATCCTCCCACAACTGGGGCTACTTCCTTGTCTTTTTCTACTTCAGTGATGGGTGTAAGATCACGTCTTCTAATCGTATTTTCAATACCTACTAGAATTAAAGGCCTTATCTTTCCTTCATTTATCAACTTTTCTAACGTATTGGCGATGTGTGGAAAATCCTCCTTGACACCTCCATCCGCCATATATAATACAGTCAAAGAGTCTGTACTCTGTTTATAGATTTCAGGCAACCATATATTAATTACCCGATTTTCATTTAAAAGATTAGACGATATTGTTAGGCTATCGTGTACAGGAATGGGGTCTGAATCTGTATTTTGGACCGAACGACAACCACATATAAAAATCGAAAAATAAATAATCAAATATTGTACTCTCATAGATCGATAAATTCAAATTAAAGATAATCAAAAGCTTGATAATATCTGCAGTTGATTTTCAGACACCCAGTTTTAAAAAATATTTTTCAATCGAAAATAATTTTATCTAAAAGAAAACAACAATTCCAATACGTTGTTTAAACGTATACTATTATAATCAACTTAATCACTAACTAAAACCAAAAATTATGAGACATGGGCATGCTTATCAGAATGTCGTACCATTTTTATCCAAGTATTTTGATAAAGGAAAATTTGGTCGAATTTTTTCCAACCTACCAGCTTTTGCTCCAGATACCCCAAAAGTTCGGTCCGCCCTCGTAGATATGGGCAAAAAAGGCGGCATAATGGACGCTAAAGACGATTTAACAAAACCATCTGTGGAATTGATTATCGATCCCGAATTACAAATCAATAATCCGAATGCACCAAGCATAACTGCAGGAATGACTTTTTTCGGACAATTTGTAGATCATGACATTACATTTGACCCAACTTCGAGTCTAGAAAGACAAGTAGACCCAGAGTTTGTTTCAAATTTCAGAACTCCCAGCTTAGCTTTAGATAATGTATACGGCGGTGGACCAGAAGCTTCTCCCCATTTATACGATCAATCCCCCGATGGAAGAGGTATTAAAATGCTCTTAGAAAGTTTAGGAGTAACTGGTAAAGATAATGTGGCTAAATATGACGTACCACGTAACATTCAATTAGTCGCTTTGATCGGAGACCCAAGGAATGATGAAAATCTAATTGTTTCGCAATTACAAGTAATCTTTCTAAGATTTCACAATGTACTAGTCGATGGCTTACGAATCAAATATCCTACTAAATCTCAAACTCAAATATTTCAAGAAGCGCAAGAGTTAGTTAGATGGCATTATCAATGGATTGTTGTTCACGAATTTTTGCAACAACTGTGTGGGGAGACTGTCGTCAATGATATAATTCAAAACGGTAGAAAATATTACCATTGGCACAATGAACCTTACATTCCAGTAGAGTTTTCTGTAGCTGCATATCGGTTTGGTCATAGCCAAATTCGTCCATCTTATAGAGCTAATTTTGGAATTACCAGTGAGCCTTCTCCGCAACAATTCTTTGCTAATATTTTTGATTTTACACAAGCTATGGATGCTCCAGATCCTAATGATTTACGGGGTGGAAAGAGAGCACCTAGACGATTTATCGATTGGCAAACATTCTTTGACCATGGTGATGCAAATGTAAGACGCAACAAATTAATAGATAATAAAATATCCACTCCGCTATTTAATTTACCTGGATTCACAGATGTGGATTCTTTGGCAACTCGAAACTTGTTACGAGGACTGACTTTTAGCTTACCTTCAGGCCAACGAGTAGCTCACGCAATGGGAATTGAACCTATTCCTTCCACTCAACTATCCGAATTAAAAGGCTATAAAGTGATTTTCGAAAATAGTACGCCGTTATGGTATTACATTCTCAAAGAAGCGGAACTTAACGAAGCCGGATGCAGATTAGGAGCTGTTGGTGGACGGATCGTTGCCGAAGTTTTGATAGGGCTTTTGGAAGGAGATAATACCTCTTATCTTTCTCAAAATCCTTTTTGGAAACCAATTCTTCCATGTTTTGAAAATTATAGAAAAGGTAAAAACTTCTTATTAGTGGACCTTATAAATATTGCAGAAGGAAAAATTCCTGTCGCCTTTTAATTTCCATTTTTTATACCCCAAGCTTCATCTAAATGTGAGGCTTGGGTGCTAATTTTTATGATAACAAATTATATTTTCTTCAACAAGGGCATGCCAAATCCTGGACTTGCTGGAGGAACCAATTGTCCTTTTACAATTTTGTATCCTGTCAGATCTACGTCGTCGGAAAAGCTAGTGACACCCTCTATAGTCACGGTATTACCTAGACCGCCAGCGAGATGTGAAATATAATGTGTTTTGAGTAATGATCCCCAGGCATGGGGTGAAGATAGAGCGCCCATTTGTTTCAATCGAGGCATCAATTTTCGCCAATAGGTAAATCCTAACTCTTCAATATCCGTGAGATGCACATCTATAAGTTTTTTATCCAAAAGCTCCATTATAAAGTTTTGATCCGCATCTGCTTCTCCATCGGCTAATAATGTTTTTATACCTTCCTTATTTAGCCATTCTCGGAAATATGTGTATTCAGCTACGGTTTCATGAAACGGTTCTTCTATCCAAAATAGATTAACACCAGAAATTCCTTGCATATATTGAATAAATTCATCTACTGCAAATCCATTATTGCCATCCACCAAAATTTCGCAATCTGGAAAAGCTTGAGCTATCTTTTTTGTAACCTCAATATCCCGGTTCAAACCTTCTCTAAAAGACATCCAACGATTGCCTCGCCCTATTTTAACTTTGAATTGACGGTAGCCAAAATCATAGTCTTGTTTACAATTCTCCAGTACTTTATCTATTCCACTCGGATTTTGTGCAGGTTCTAAATCATCGAAATAAATCATTCCTGAATAATATTTCGTAAGAATTGGCTTTTGTTGGCCTAAAAGAGAATATACTGGTTTTTGTAGAATTACTCCAGCCAAATCGTGGAGTGCCGCATCAAAAGGAATAAATTTTGAATCGGTAATACCCACATTGACCGCAAAAAGTTCACTAACCTTTTTTCCGATGATTTCTTTTGCCAAATCCTGTGCTCCACGTATAGAACCCCGCAATGACGCCCAGCCCATTGCACCTTTATCTGTTTCAAGAATACAAATATCAATTCGAGGTCCATAACCATGAATGTCCAACCGCGCATTCTTCCCTACTAATCTTGGGTATTGCATTCGTACATTCGAAAATTTTATATTCTGAATACGATGATAGGATAAGTCAGAATCTTGTGAAGCATTTATTAAAATAGTTTTAGCATTCAAGTCAGAGTTCAATAAGATCGAAGATGCTATACCTAAATTTAATGTTTGAATAAAATTTCTTCGTTTCATAGGACAAAAGGATAGTTTGTTTAAAATTAGATATTTATGCTATAGTAATTTGTACAGGAATGGTTCAGATTTATACCAAATTGTCTCATTCTGTTTAGAATTTATACAGCCACTTCTCCCTGATTAATTATAAAGCCTTAAACACAAAAAAGCGACAATTTCTTGCCGCTCTTTCACACTAATTTATTTAATAAAAATACGTTACGGTAGTAATACTTTATCAATCACATGTACTACACCATTTGTAGCCATCATGTTCATTCCTGTAATCTGTGCACCAGTAGAATTATTATTTCCTTTTATGCTCGCTCCAGTACCCAATTGAACAGCTAATGTGCCACCATTTACGGTAGTTAATGTTTGTCCGTTTGTTAGATCTGATGAAAATGCACGAGCTGACAACACGTGATAGGTCAAAATATTCGCTAATGTATTTGGATCCGCAGCCTGAATAGCAGCTATGGTTGCGAAACCAGCATCAATGAAAGCTTGGTTTGTAGGTGCAAAAACTGTATAAGGCCCCGCTCCCGTTAATACTTGGGCGACATTGGTAGAACCTTGACTCGCACGTAGAACTGCTGCTACCAGATAAGATAAATTTTGATTTCCTTGAGCCACATCTACAATATTACCAGGAGCTGGCATCAGTACACGCTCGATAGCATGAATAACACCATTACTTGCATTAATATCAGCTTGGGTAACTTTCCATCCATTTACAAAAACCCCATTATTATTTTTTGTTACATAGATGTCTTTACCATTTGCAGTTTTCACTGAATTGGTTCCTGTCTGAATGCTCGCTGCATTTACTCTACTGCTAAGTGTATGGTAAAGTAAAATATCTTTTACTTGATCTGCAGAAAGACTTTCTAAAACAGAAGAGGTAATACCCGAATTCGTGAAAGACTCATTTTCTGGTGCAAATACTGTAAATGGTCCATTACCACTCAGTGTGGTAGCTACATTACCTTTTAATACCGCAGCTTCTAAAGTTGAAAAATTTGGAGAGCTGACCACGAGATCCACAATGGTATTAGTCGGTGTTACTGTTGTATCATCATCCGAACAAGACACTGCTAAAGTGGATACCCCAAGTAAAAAGGCCGAAAAATACTTTTTGGTAGAATTTAATGTAAGTTTCATAAAATAAATTGTTAAAGTTTAATAGTACATATATATACAATCAAAATTTAAAATAGTTTATTTTTATACCAATTTTTATTGAATTAGTTTTTTATTCTACCTAATTAAAAATTGTAAAAAATAAATTCTATTCAGCACTCTTATCATTTAACGCCTTATTTAATTATACCACAGAATTGTACTAGATTTGTAAAAGCACATTTATACTTCTAATTGTGTTATTCTAAACCATCTATCTTGTGAAAAGTGAATTCATCAAATTCTAAACTATTTAATGAGGAGAATTATCTGCTTGAGCGTTTAGCTCAGTCGGATGAAGATGCTTTTGAATATGTTTTTGAAAAGTACTATCCAAGATTGTGTCTTTACGCATCGAGTTTCGGCACTGACCAAACGCTTGCAGAAGATATTGCCAAAGAGGCATTTATTAAAATCTGGAAAAGCGATAAAAATTATAAGTCCTTAGAACATCTAAAAAACTCTTTATACCAAAGCACTAAACAAGTTGCGCTGAATAAACAGCTTGCTTTAAAACGTTCTATTCAGCGCGAAGAATATTTTTTTGATAATCAGGAGCAATACGAAGATTCTCCGCTACATCAAATAATTCATGCAGAAGTAATGGGAGAATTGTATGCTGCCATACAAAAATTACCAGAACAAGCGAAAATGGTCGTTATACTTTCTTATTTGGAAGGAAAAACTAATCAAGAAATAGCAGATGAAATGCAAATTTCATTACAAACTGTTAAAAATTACAAATTAAGAGCCATCAAACAACTTCGAAGCATCCTAACACCCGAAACCTATCTAATATTTTTATCGGTTTATAAAATTTTTGAAAAATTTTCATTGGGATGAGTACTTTTTCAATTTAGTGTGGTATTAAGGCTAAAATCAATACGCGAATATGCACCTAAATAAAGAAGAAGCTCCAAGAATAAGTTTTCTTATACGCAAAAAAATCAATGATAATCTTACTTCTTTTGAATCCGAAGAACTTGCTTCTTGGGTTTCAGCCTCTTCGCGTAATGAAGAATTGTATCAGCAATGTTTAGATAAGGGCGATCAAAAAAAAGCTTTTGAATATTTAGAAAAAATCCATGTAGCCTCTGCTTGGAAAGACGTAAAGGAACAACTGAATAATACCGAAAGACAAATTGAAAAACCAAAAATTGGACGTTTATTCGCATATATAGCTGCTGCTTGCCTTCTTGTTTTTGGTTCCATAACTTTAATTACTCAATGGTATCAAAAAATCGATAATCAAGATATCGCAAACTCGCCCATCGATTACAAACCTGCAAACAACCAAGCTACGATAAAACTTTCTAATGGAAAGTCTTATACGCTGGATAATAATCAAGAGTCTGTATCAATCAATTCAACTTCTATCGCCTATAGTAATGGACAAGAGATTACTTCTACAGATGATATTACTTCCGCTGAAATCCATACACCTCGTGGCGGATATTATAAAATTATCCTTCCAGATGGAACAAAAGCACAACTGAATGCAGCGAGTTCTTTGTCCTACCCTCTTACTTTTTCTGGTAATAAACGGGAAGTCTCCATTACTGGAGAAGTATATTTTGAAGTCACACCTAATAAAAAACAACCTTTTGTTGTTCAATCTAAACAACAAGAAATTGAAGTGCTGGGAACCACTTTCAATATAAATGCATACGAAGCAAATTCGGGTACGAAAACCACATTGGTAGAAGGAAAAGTAAAAGTAATACCTAAAACTAATAAAACTTTGCTACCTACAATTCTTCAGCCCGGACAACAAAGTGTGATCACTACAAATAAAGTATTCCTGCAAGAAATTGATTCCAAAAGCGAAATCGCTTGGATTAATGGGAAATTCAATTTTGATGGCAAGAAGCTGAAAGAGGTGATGCAAGAATTATCGCGCTGGTACGATATTGATGTTATTATAGATCATGATGTACCTAATATTGAATTTTTCGGCGGAACATTCCGAAACAACAATTTATCTACTATTCTAACGCTACTTGAACACAACGATATTACCTATACTTTATCAACAGATAAAAAACTTTTTATCAAAAAACTAATCAAGAAATAATTATGAAAGGAGGACTTATTAGAATATATAAATAATATAAAAAAGCAGAGAAATGCTGCCACATTTCCCCGCTCAAAATCGGTTCAGTATATACTGAGCTTGACTATGTGTAAGTAACAGAACTCTAACTAAACCTTAACAAATTTAATGAATTTAAATTACTTATTACGAGTGATAAAACTAACCACGTTACTGTATTTTATAGCTTTCTTACAAATCAGTTTGGCTTCTAATGCACAGACTATTACCCATACTTCCAAAAGAGAATCTTTGGAGAAAATTCTGCAGATTATTAAGTCGCAGACTCAATTTGAGGTGTTGGGAACTAAGAGTATGCTGGAGGGTAGCCAGCTCATATCTATTGAGGCTAGAAATATGCCTCTCGAAACATACTTACAAAAAGTGTTTGAAAAGCAACCTGTAAGTTTCAAAATAGTAGATCATACGATCGTTCTAACGAAAAAAGAAAGTCGAAGAACAACGGAGTTGTATAGAAATACGGAGGAGGTTCAACAATCTCGTATTGTGATAAAAATCACCAATCAGAACAAAGAACCTATAGCAGGTGCTACTATCTCTTCTTCTACAACCAATATAGGTAACACAAACGAAAATGGTGTCTACCAACTAGATAAAGCTCCTTCAGACGGAATCATAGTGGTAAAAATGCTTGGTTATGAAACCTCAAGAATCAAATTATCGGATGATAAATTTGAATATACACTTGCGCTTAAAGAAGAAGTAAGCAATGTAAGTGAAGTTATCGTGACGGGCTATCAGGCTATCAACAAAAACTCTTTCACGGGTACTGCAATTTCTAAATCTGGAGAAGAATTAAGACAAGTGAATCCTCAAAATGTGTTACAAGCTATACAGGTTTTTGATCCATCCTTCAAGTTATTAGACAATAATCTCCTTGGATCTAATCCCAATGCAATGCCTAATATCACGATACGTGGTACATCTTCCTTACCTACTGGCAACAATGAGATATTGCGTCGCGATAATATTACGACAAATACCAATATGCCCGCTTTCATCTTAGATGGGTACGAAATCAGCGTGACTAAAGTGTTGGATTTGGACATGACACGTATTGAATCTGTAACGCTACTGAAAGATGCTGCTGCTACAGCCATTTATGGTTCTAGAGCTGCTAATGGCGTCGTGGTCATCACCACGAAAGCACCAAAAGATGGACAGTTAAGACTAAGCTATTCACACGAGACACACGTAAATGCTCCTGATCTAACGGATTACAAACTCCTAAATGCTGCAGAAAAATTGGAGTACGAAAGACTTGCTGGTCTTTACAGCAATGTAAACCAAAACATTTCGCAGATTGAATTGGATAAGTTATACTACAACAAACTTAAAAATGTTGTAGGAGGCGTAAACACGGATTGGATATCACAACCTGTACGTACAGCCATAGGTCAAAAACATGCTATTTATCTTGAAGGTGGTGCTTCAACGTTTCGTTATGGTATAGATTTACGCTATCAAACTAGACCTGGAGTTATGAAAGAATCTTCGAGAAACCAATATTCGGGAGGCGTAAACCTAAGTTATAACCTAAAGAACAAACTCAGATTTCAAAATGAATTAACCATCACCATGGTGAATGCGTTGGAATCACCATATGGTAGTTTTGCGAATTATGCGCGAATGAATCCCTATTATCGGATGACCGATGACAACGGAAACATTCTTCAGCAAGTTGGTGGTTGGGATAGATTTTACAGTAATGGTGCTTCGGAAAAAGAAAATGTATTGAATCCTTTGTACAACGCCACATTAAGCAATTTTGACAAGTCTAAGTATTCTGAAATCATGAACAATTTTGCGATAGATTATGAAATTGTTTCGGGCTTACGATTGAGAGGGCAATTGAGTCTCTTGAAAAGAATGAATCTTTACGATTACTTTTTGTCTCCAAAATCAAATGAATTCTACAACTACCCTACTTCGCAGACTGACGAAAAAGGAAGTTACACCAGTGGCAACAATGATGAAATGTATTGGGATGGAAATATCCGCGTGAATTACATGAAAAGTCTAGGTAAAAACTACATCAATGTCGTAGCTGGATCAAATATACGCAGCGATTTTTCTGACTATCGTTCATTCACTGCACATGGATTCGCAAATGATAGATTCAGCAGCATTGGATTCTCCAAAGGCTATCTTGAAAATGCCAAGCCATATAGTAGTCTGGAACAATCTAGGCTTATAGGTGCATTTTTAAGTACAAACTATTCTTACGACAACCGATATTTAATTGATGCAACAGTTCGTGCTGACGGTTCTTCTAAATTTGGGTCGAACAATAGAGTTGCACCATTCTGGTCTACTGGTATTGGATGGAATACACATAATGAAGAATGGTTTAATACGGACGTAGTATCCCTTTTGCGTTTTAGAGCAACCACAGGTATGACGGGAGCTGTTCAATTTTCTCCATACATGTCTCGTACTACATATAACTATGATCAAAATAACTGGTATTCATCCGGAATTGGAGCTATCGTAAACAATTATGGTAACGAAAATCTGGGATGGCAAAAAACAAGATCTACAGATCTTGGTATAGATGCTGGATTTTGGAAAGATAGAATTACCCTTTCGGCTAGATATTATTACAAACTGACAAAAGACATTCTAGCGGATATCAATATTGCCCCATCAACAGGATTTGTCTCTTACAAAGAGAATTTGGGTGATATGGAAAACAAAGGTATCGAAGTTAATTTCAATGCTTTTGCGGTAAAAAATTCCGATTGGACGGTGAGCTTTATGGCTAATATCGTTCGCAATGAGAATAAAATTGTGAAAATATCGAATGCACTTAAAAGCTACAACGACCGTGTCGATGAAGCACAAGGAGGCAGCGATTTAATGGGTGTTCCATTATTGCGATACAACGAAGGCCAGTCAGTAGACGCTATATATGCCGTTCCTTCGCTGGGTATAGATCCAGAAAATGGTCGGGAAATTTTCAGAAAGAAAGACGGTTCATTAACTTACAATTGGGATGCAAAAGATATTGCAGTAGTTGCGGTAGCTACACCAAAAGCAGAAGGATTTTTAGGAGCAACAGTACGATATAAACAATTCTCTGCAGTAACATACGTACAAGTACGCGTAGGAGGTAAATCTTACAATCAAACTTTAGTAGATCGTGTGGAAAATGCTGACCCTCGCTACAATGTGGATTACAGAGTATTAGCAGACAAATGGAAACAACCAGGCGATCGCTCTTTTTACAAAAGCATTAGTGATTTGGGGCAAACACGTGTTTCTTCAAGATTCATCATGGATGATAATCTAGTAAATTTGCAATCCTTGTTTTTGTCGTATGACGCTAACCCTGAATTTGCACAGAAGTTGAGACTTTCTAATCTAAGAATTAGTGCTACTACAAATGATTTATTAAGATGGTCATCTATTCAGCAAGAAAGAGGTATTTCTTATCCATTTGCACGTAGTGTGAGTTTGGCTTTACAAGCATCATTTTAACCGAATAAATATTTGAAAATGAGAAAATCGCTATCATTATATATCCTTATCATCTTACTGTGTACATCATGTGCAAAGTGGCTTGACATCAAACCGGAAACGGAAATTGACAAAACGGAACTTTTCACGACAGAAGATGGATTCAAAGAAGCCTTATTGGGTATTTATATCAGAGGAAGCAAAACGGATCTTTATGGTAAAGAATTAACTGTAGGAATGCCAGAAGTATTAGCACAAAACTATACGACGGCTACATTTGATCCATTTCGCTATAAAGCAACATCGGAATATAAATACGATGACCAATATTTTATCGCGCGAAAAGATAATGTTTGGAAAGGTCTTTACAATGGAATCGTCAACGCTAACCTTATACTTGCAAACATCGATCAGCAACGTAATATTTTCTTGGAGAACAATTACGATATCATTAAAGCAGAAGCTTTAGCCTTAAGAGCATATCTGCATTTTGATGTGCTACGATTATTTGCTCCAAGCTATAAGGAAAATCCTACCGCTAAAGCTATTCCATATGTTACGGTATACAGTAACCTTTCCACTCCATTTGGAACAGTGACGACTGTATTAGATTCTATCATCAATGATTTAGAAAAGGCTAAAGTTTTATTACAAAAAGACCCTATTCTGAAGAGTTCATATAGAATTGGCTACCCAAATCAGACCGATACATTGTTGAATTCTGAAACAACCAACCCGCAGCTTTTCCTTCAAAACAGAAGACATCGAATGAATTATTATGCGGTTTGTGCGGCATTGGCTCGTGTACATTTATACAAAGGTGAGACTAATCAAGCCTTATCAAATGCTAAAATAGTAATCGATGCTAAAAAATTCCCTTGGACGAATACTACTGATTTTATCGCCGTAGATGAAAAAAATAAAGATCGTATCCAGTACAAAGAATTGTTGTTTGGTTGGTACGTCCCATTGCTAAATAATGAGTTAAATAACAATTGGTTTTCTAGTGGGAATAGCGGCATGTATTTGGAACAAATTGATGCACAAACTATCTATGAAACTTCCAGCGTAGGCGCCACGGATTTGCGTTATATGCATTGGTTTATGACAGTAAGCAATGGAAACAATTACCTATCTACAATTGTAAAATACCGCAGAAATTCTCTTTCGGACAATGAAAGCGCAAATCTGCACTATCTTATGGCTCCTGCTATCAAATTAAGTGAAGTATACTTAATTGCTGCTGAAAGTAGTTACGATAGTAATCCCACGCAAGCTATTCAATATTTGGATGAAATACGTCGTAATAGAGGAATTGGGCAAGCTACTCAAGTTTCAAATAAACAAGAATTCCTACAAGAAATTGTGAAAGAACTGAGAAAAGATACATTTGCTGAAGGTCAATTATTTTACGCCTATAAAAGACTACACCTTCCGATTGCAGGATTACAAGGCAAGAGTATTCAGCCTGACAACAAAATATTTGTTTTACCTCTTCCAGACGATGAGATCATTTATGGAAATCAAAAAGACTGATGCATGAAAACAAATTCGACATTTAAATATAATATAGGGAGTTTTTTACTGGTTTTTCTACTCTTGGCAGCTTGCCAGAAAGCCGAATTGCTAACGTACAATCATAATACTGGAATATATTTTAATCTAAGTAATGCAAATAGAGACAGTATAGTTTACACATTTGCTTACAATATTAACAAAGCTTCCGATACCATTTATATTCCTGTTAGTATTTCGGGTATAAGAGAAGATAAAGATCGCGTATACCATGCCTATATAGAAGTGGATTCCTCTTCGGCGCAGGAAGGTGTACATTATCAAAAATTGGCTGAGAGTTATGTTATGAATTCAGGAGATGGAAAAACTACGCTACCACTGGTGATTTATAATACTCCTGACCTAGAAGAAAATAGTGTATCTGTCATTGTCAAACTCAAAGAAAGCGCAGATTTTCATATTGAAAATCCAAATATCATTAGAGCTAAAGTAGTTTTTTCAGCACGATTAGAACAACCGATGTGGTGGAGTATGTGGCTTGGGGAGTATTCAAGAACCAAACATCAACTCTTTTTAATTGCAACCGAACAAACTACATTGACGATGGATGGTTTAGATGCACCAAAAAATCTCTTTTTTGCAGATTTGCTCAATATGATGCTTAACAATCCTTTTCAATGGGTCGACAAAAATCTAGAAAAAGGGTATGTACTTAGCACGGATGACAATGGAGTAACCTACAAATTTTATCACAAGGATAATCCCAATCGAACGATTTTATTACGTAAAAATACAGGTTCGGGTTTATTCCGATTTATTGACGAACTAGGAAGAGAGGTAAGATAATGAAAAGAAAATCAAAGAATATAACACGATTTGGCTCTAGCTTGGCTTTATCTCTTATTCTGATGCTGACATCATGTTATAAGGATAAAGGCAACTATGAATACAATATGCCTTTAGAACCCAAAGTGGTAGGACTGGACACCATATATAATGCTATGGTGGGTGATAGTTTAATTATTAACCCAAAATTCGAAAACATAGCAAAAGAAGAGATTGAATGTATTTGGGAAATCGCGGTTCCTGAAGCTATTGATCCTTCTCAATATACCTACGAAGGAAGTGCATTACGTACGGTGTTCGGATTACAAGCTAAACTTTATAATGCCCGATTAACCCTATTGAACAAAACAAATGGAATCAAGTATTTCTATGATTTCAAGATTCAGGGAAAAACTGAATTTTCGACGGGTTCTTTAGTTTTGAGTGAAGAAAATGGCACAACACAATTGTCATTTATCAAACCTAGCGGTGAAGTACAGGCAAGAATTTATGAAGCCATAAATTTAAAATCATTGCCTGACCATCCCCTTTCGGTTCATTTTTTGGCGAATAAGTTCACAGGAAATACACCTCTAGGTTATTGGGTTATTTGTAAGAATGAAGGTGTAAGATTGGATGTAAACAATCTAAAACAAGAGGAATTAAAGCCAGGAACTATCAAAGACAATTTCTTCCTCGCTCCGCCTACCATAGAAATAGGTAGTCTTCAAAAACATGTACAAGGGGTATTGATGGGCGTTATTAATGGCAAGTTTTACGGCGGTATCACGACGACATGGGATCAAGCGAATACCTATGGTATGTTTGGAACCTATACAGACGGTGACTATGAACTGCACGACAAATTTATTCTGAGCAATATCAATGACAATGTTAGTATGATTGCTTTTGACAAGAATAGAAAACAGTTTTTACGACTCAACTTGTATGGCGCACCAATGTTTTTCGGCACACAATATACCGTAACCAACAGTGCTATTTTTGATCCTACAAATATTGGATTAGAACTTTTGGACTTAGTGCAAATAAACAATACTGATACGTATGCTTATTGTAAAGATGCTAGCGGAATGGTTTACGAGTTGAAATTTAATGTAAATTTCAATGGTCCATTTACGTTCACACCGCTACACAAAAAGAGCTTTATCAACCAACAAATAATAACAGATAAAACTAAAATGATAGCCTCGAAAACTGGCTATATCTATTTTGCTCATGCGAACAAAGTGTATAGCTACACTCCTATTAATCAGAATTTAGTAGAAATCGATGCTAAATTTTCGAACGAGGTATCTATGATAAAACTATCTGATGACGAGCAAACATTAATCGTCGGAGCGGGGACATCTCTTTACTATACTAATGTTTCTACAGGAAATAATGGTGTCCTTAAAAATACGATTCAAGGCATTCCTGGAAAAGCAATAGATATTACATGGCGTTAAACTTTTAAAAAATAAGAAACATGAAATTTATATATTTTATACTCGCATCCATCCTATTTAATGTAAGCGTATTTGGACAAAACGGCTTTGTTATTCAGGGTAAAGCTGCTAAACAATTTGAAGGCAGTAAATTATATTTAGATTATCAGCGCAATGGCTATTCCTTCTCTGATTCTACCGTTATCAAACAAGGAAAATTTACGTTTAAAGGTGAAGTAGACGAGCCCAATTACGCACGTATGATTTTGGACACGCAAGGCTTAGGCAAACTCCGCACACAAAATACAGGAGACCGTTTATATTTTTACATAGGAAATGAAAATTACAACTTCAATATTACGGAGTCCCTTAAAAAAGTTGCGATAACAAAATCCCCTCTTCATGAATCTTTTGTGCAATACATCAACTTTATCGGTGGCGACTTTATGGATATTATCGACCAAGGTAATGCAGCCTTTTCCGCTGTGCCTGAAGATGCTGCGGATAAAAACGAACAATATGCCGCAATAAAACAAAGGTTTGATGAAAAATTCGATAAAAGAAACGATCAACAACTTTTGTTTGCCAAGCAAAATCCGAATTCGATTTTTGCGGTTGATGCCTTAACTGAGGTAGCAAACAAAAGAGGTACAAAGACTATCGAAACTATTTTCTTAGACTTAAATAAATCTTTGCAGAATTCCTCTAGAGGAAAAGAATTGGCTGCCCGAATATATGCAGATAAAAACATTGTTATTGGAAGCATGGCTCCAAACTTTGCACAACCTGACCAACAGGGCAAGATGGTGCAATTGTCGGACTTTAAAGGAAAGTTCGTTCTTTTGGATTTTTGGGCGAGCTGGTGTAGTCCATGTCGTGCAGAGAATCCAAATCTCAAGAAAGCTTATATCAACTTTAAACCAAAAGGCCTAGAAGTTTTTGCAATCTCAATCGATGATAATAACGGCAGAGAAGCTTGGCTACAAGCTATCAAAGATGATGACTTGCCTTGGATTCATGCAGCTGATCTTAAAGGATGGAGAAACGATGCAGCAGTGCTTTATGGGGTTCGCGGTGTTCCTCAAAACTACCTTATCGACCCTACAGGAAAGATTGTGGCTATTAATCTAAAACAAGAAAACCTACACAAAGTACTAGCTGAATATATTAAATAGTAATTCATATATTATTCATTCAATCCCCGTAATATGCTAAGCATATTACGGGGATTTTTTATTTTCAAGAAATACAATTTCCTGGATTTCCGAAAAGACAATAACCACCACTTTAATATTAAACTACAACAAAATAATTACAAACTTTAAAAAGCAATATTTCTTGTTTAAAACAAATTAAATTACCTTAGCACAGAAGCGTAAATAATGGAAAAAATGGCGGTGTATTTATATAGCAGGGATTGCTATATTTAATTCGCTAAAATTCAACTACCGCCATGGTAAATATAAACGTATTTTCTCAGATTTTAGGTCTAGTTGACCGTGACATTTTTAATAAATTGGTTCAAAAGTACCAATCCGACAAGCACCATAAAGGGATCAATAGTTGGTCACATTTTGTGAGTATGCTTTTCTGCCATCTTTCCTCTGCTGATTCCGTTCGTGACATTTCCAATGGGCTTCGTAGTACTACAGGAAACATGAGTCATATGGGTATCTCTAGAACGCCAAGCAAGTCCAACCTCTCTTACATCAACCAACATCGTAATCATGGCCTATTTCGAGATTTGTATTAT
>PJUJ01000313.1_pt1 | contig 29815 bp, 24 predicted proteins | sample 1512321 | NCBI WGS metagenome assembly PJUJ01 (sample SAMN08177669, study PRJNA422409) | Feces metagenome, whole genome shotgun sequencing project. | isolation source: Chicken feces enriched on filter paper: beechwood xylan treatment | host: Gallus gallus | place: USA: Madison | collected 2015-01-15 | reverse complement strand
CCGCCCGACTTCGCCAGCGTGATCGTGATCGCGGCCGTCAGCGTCGTCTTGCCATGGTCAACGTGACCGATGGTGCCGATGTTGCAGTGCGGCTTATTACGTTCGAACTTTTCCTTGGCCATCGTCTCTACCTTCGCGCCGGCGGCTGATTGTTACGGGTATCACTTCGGGGGAGCTGGAGCGGGTAGCGGGAATCGAACCCGCATCCTCAGCTTGGAAGGCTGCTGCACTACCATTGTGCTATACCCGCCCTGTAGGACCAAGAATGGGCCTAGCTGGCAGCGGGGTCGCGATCGGCTCCCGTCTCTTGGCTCGGGGGCCTCGCCCACCTTCCGGTCGTTCAGTTCATCGCGCGTGGTGGGGGAAGAAGGACTCGAACCTTCGAAGCTTTCGCAGCGGATTTACAGTCCGCCCCCTTTGCCGCTCGGGACATTCCCCCACGGCGCGATGTGAACTCCGGAAGAGGCGGCCGTATCTTCGATCTTGGCGGCCGTGTCAAACGGCTGCTGTGGATCGAGGAACAAAAGCTCTTTGAGCAGGTTCGGACGGTGCTAAGCAGCGCCGGACCGGCTCGCGGAACCTCGTGGCCCCCAAATCGGAGCGCGTCTTATAGTGTCCTCTCATTCTGAACGCAACGACCGTGGAAGGCCAAAAGCGCCAGAACGTGAAAATCGCGGCAAGCCTCAGAAAAACAAGCACTTTTCCAAGCCTCACAGCGACGAAAAGGACTGGATCTGGGGGAATCACGCGGTCGAGGCGGCGCTTTCGAACCCCGCCAGACCCGCGCCGAAGCGCCTTCTGGTCACCCCGGACCGCGCCAAGCGACTCGCGCCGAATCTCCAGCGCCACCCCGCCCTGCAGGTGATGGAGGCGCAAGATATCGCCCGCCAGTTGCCCCAGGGCGCCGTGCACCAGGGAATCGCCATGAAGGTGGACGAGCCCGAGCCGCTGTCGCTGGCCGAACTGGGCACGCCGGCCAAGGGCGTGATCGTCATGCTCGACCAGATCACCGACCCGCAGAACGTCGGCGCCATCTTCCGCTCGGCCGCCGCCTTCGGGGTGAAGGGCGCGGTGCTGCAGGACCGCCACGCCCCCGTGCTGTCGGGCGTGCTGGCCAAGACCGCCGTCGGGGCGGTGGACAAGGTCCCCTACGCGCGCGTGGTCAATCTTTCCCGGGCGCTCGAGGAACTGGCCGACCTGGGCTGGCGGGCCGTGGCCCTGGCCGGCGAGGCCGAGGAGAGCCTGGAAGCGGTGCTCGACGGCGGTCCGACCGTGCTGGTGCTCGGTTCGGAGGGCGAAGGCGTGCGGCGCCTGGTTGCCGAACATTGCGACGCGATGGGAAAAATCCCCATGCCCGGCGGCTTCGAGAGCCTGAATGTGTCCGCCGCGGCGGCGATCGCGCTCTATGAAACGTCCAGAGTTCGCGCCACGGGGGAAATCGGTTCGTAAAATACGATTAACCGTTTTGATTTCGTCGCAACGACGTGTTTTCCTCGCGGGCGATTGGCTTCGCGAGCCTTCAAGTACGACAGCTCGCGAGGGATCATAGGCATGGGATCGGGGGACCCGATGTTGCAGGTGAAGTTCAGGACGGCGGCTCTTGCCTCGTCCGCGGTGTTGGCGCTGGCCCTGACGGGCTGCGGCGCGCGGGAGCCGGCCGACACGCCGCCGACCGCCGCCAGCGAACCGGCGCCCGCGCCGGCGCAGAAGCCGGAGCTGCTGGGGGCGGCTCCGAGCGAAGCGCCGCCGTCGGAAGGCCTGCTGGGCGGCCCGGTCGCCCAGCCGCAGCCGGTGGCCGTCACCAGCAGCGATTCGCGCATCAAGACCTGGCGCCGCGCCGACGGCACCCTGGTCACCGCCATGCGGCCGATCGCCAATCCGCGCGGCTCGGGCAAGGTCGAGACGCGTCCGCACGCCAAGCCCCAAGCTACGGCAAAGCCGCATCATGCGCGCACCACCGTGGCCGCCGCGCGTCCCGCGCTGGTCGCGGTCGCCAAGCCTGCTCCTAAGCCGGCGGTTGTCGCCGCCAAGCCCGCGCCCAAGCCCGCCGTCGTGGCCGCCAAGCCCGCGCCGAAGCCGGCTCCGGTGGTCGCCAAGGCGCCGCCGCCTCCCGTGCAGGTCGCCAAGCCCGAGGTCCTGAAGCCCGCCGCCCCGCCCGCCAAGCCGACGGTCGTGGCCAAGGCTCCGGTCGTCGCGCCGGTCGCGACTCCGGCCGCCGTCAAGCTGCCGCCGAAGGTCGAGAAGCTGCAGGCCGCCGTCGCGCCCGCCGCCACCAGCGGCGCGGTGCTGGCCACGGCCGAGAGCCTGAAGACCGGCAAGGAAGGCCAGGTCACCCTGTCGCTGCCCGCGACCCTGGGCGACCTGATCAAGGAACAGGCCGCCAAGTTCGGCCTGGGCAAGCCGGCCAAGAAGGTCAGCGCCTACGCCGACCTGGAAGGCCAGGGCTACGAGATCACCCCGAACGGCCGCCAGACCGCGACCGTCAAGCCGGGCGAGCCGACCACCTTCGCCTGGCAGGTCAAGCCGACGCCCGACGCCAAGGGCCAGCTGACCACGCAGTTCGGCGCGTCGCTGGACGGCGGCAAGGCGCCCCAGCCCTTCTCGCTGGGCGTGATCACCAAGCAGGTGGCCGCGGTTCCGGAGAAGGTCGAGGCCGCCGCCAAGGGCTTCAAGCTGCCGGCCTTCCTCGACCAGCAGGTCGAGGTGCCGGGCATCGGCAAGGTGCCGGGCAAGTCGCTGCTGGGCGCTGGCCTGTTGCTGCTGGCCCTGATCATCATCGTCGCCATCTCGCGCAACGCCGCCAAGGCCAAGGCCCAGGCCGAGCGTCGCCGCAAGTTCCGCACCCTGACCGACTACGGCCGCAACGAGGCCGAGTTCGACACGCCCAAGGCGCAGGACGTGGCCTATGTGAACCCGATGGTGGCCGCCGCCGGCGGCGCCGTGGCGGGCGCGGCGGCCGTGGCCGCCTTCAACCACCACGAAGAAGCCCATAAGCAAGAAATGGGGGCCGAAGCGGTCGCCGAGCACGAGCCCTTCCCGGCTCCGGCCGACGACAGCCCGCAGGTGCAGCACGTCAGCGACGTCAGCCACGCCGAGCCGGTCGCTCACGCCGAACATCACGATGATCACGGCCACGCCGAGGATCATCATGAACCGGCCGCCGAGCACCACGATGGCCACGGGGACGACCACAAGACTGACCATCACGAAGCAGCCCACCACCGCGAACCGGAACCGGTCCACTAAGATCGAGGGCCCGTCCAGCAGGACGGGCCCTTTTTCGTTCGCTCCCGTGCAGGGCGCGCCTCGATCGCCGTCCATGCCGCCTTGAGCGCTTGCCAGGGCGCGCGCCCTGCCCCATTGAGACCGCATGCTCGACGCGCTCTTTTCCTCCGCTAGCGGCCCGCTGACGGCCTTCCTGCAAGTCCTGATGATCGACCTGGTCCTGGCCGGCGACAACGCCGTGGCCGTGGGCCTGGCGGCGGGCGGCCTGCCGGTCAAGGACCGCAAGAAGGTCATCCTCTACGGCCTGGGCGCGGCCGTGGTGCTGCGCATCGGCTTTGCTTTGATCACCACCTGGCTGCTGGGCGTGGTGGGCCTGCTGCTGGCCGGCGGCTTCCTGCTGCTGTGGGTGTGCTGGAAGATGTGGCGCGAGCTGCGCGAGCAGGCCGCCCAGGACGCCGCCGACGCCGCGGCCATGCTCGATTCCGACCCGAACACCGAACCCCAGGCCCGGGCGCCCAAGAGCTTCAAGAGCGCCTTCCTGCAGGTGCTGATCGCCGACGTCTCGATGTCGCTGGACAACGTGCTGGCCGTGGCCGGCGCGGCCCGCGAGCATCCGGCCATTCTGGTGTTTGGCCTGCTGCTGTCGATCGCCCTGATGGGCCTGGCCGCCAACGCCATCGCCAAGCTGCTGCACAAGCACCGCTGGATTGGCTTCATCGGCCTGGCCATCGTGCTCTACGTCTCGCTGCACATGATCTGGGAAGGCCACCGCAGCGTCGTCATGGACCTGCACAAGACCGAGCAATACAACGCCGCCGCGCCGAACGTGATCGACATCAAGCCCGACGAAGTGGCCCAGCACGAGAAGCACCGCTAACCCGATGGCCAGGATCTGGACGCCCAAGACGTACCTGCCGCTGGCCGCGCTGAGCGGCTTCGTCTCGGTGGCCGTCGGGGCCTTCGCCGCGCACGGCGTGCAGGAGGCCCGGCCCGTCGAACTCCTGAAGACCGGCGCGCTCTACGAGATGACCCACGCGCTGGCGGTGTTCGCCGCCTTCGCCGTGGCGCGGGCGGCGGGACGTTCAGGCGGGCTGGCGGCCGGCCTCTTCCTGTTCGGATCGCTGGTGTTCTCGGGCACGCTCTACGCCCTGGCCTTCGGCGGGCCGAGGATCCTGGGCGCGATCACCCCGATCGGCGGCGTGGCCTTCCTGGCCGGCTGGCTGGTGCTGGCCTGGACCGCGCGCAAGGTCGGCGACGAGGGCTGAGGCCCTCTTCCCGGACGACGCCATGGTCTCCGACATCTACTGGATCGAGACGCCCCCCGGCCTTCGGCTGGCCACCATGGCCCGCCCGCGGGCCGGCGACTGGCTGGAAGACGAGATCGACCACTGGTCCCGCCAGGGCGTCGGCAGGGTCGTCAGCCTGCTGGAGCCGCACGAGGTGCATGAACTCGGGCTGGAGGCGGAAGCCGCGCTGTGCGCCGCCCGGTCCATCGACTTCGTCTCCTACCCCATCGCCGATCGCGGGACGCCGGATGACACGCGCTCGGCCGTCCGGCTGGCGCGCCGGATCCTCGACGACGGGACGCCGACCGCCATCCATTGCCGGGCCGGCATCGGCCGCGCTTCGCTGATCGCCGGCGCGGTCCTGGTGACGGCCGGCATGGCGAGCGAGACGGCCTGGGCGGCGATCGCGAAGGCGCGCGGCCTGCCGGTGCCCGACACCGAGGTCCAACGCCTGTGGCTGGCGAACCTGACGCCGGACGAGAACTGAGGCGCGTCGGAGCAGGCCGGGATGTGCCTGCCAGGGTGAAACCTCTCACCCTCCCACCGCTTCGCGGCGGGCCCCGCCCTCTCTCAAAGAGAGAGGGACTTTTTGCGCGGAACCGCCAGCAGGAAGATCGCCAGGGCCGAGCCGACGAGGCAGGCGAACATCACCGCCGCCACCGGGCGCGGGGTGCCGTCGTGCAGCATGCCGCCGGCCCAGGAGGCCACGGCGCCGGCCGCGAACGAGACCCCGCCCATCAGGGCCGAGATCGAGCCGGCCCGGCGCGGGTCGACGCTGAGCGCGCCGGCCATGGTGTTGCCCGACATCAGGCCGTAGGTCGACAGGGCCAGGAACAGCACCGGCAGCACGGTCCATTCGCCGCCCAGGCCGGTCCACGAAAAGAAGGTCAGCACCAGGGCCAGGACCACCGAGGCGGCGCTGGCGCGCATCAGCACCTGGTCGGGCTTGAACCGGCGCAGCAGGAAGCGGTTGACCTGGCTGGCCCCGATGATGCCGACGGCGTTCAGGGCGAAGACGATGTTGAACACCAGGGCCGAGTGGCCGTAGGTGCCCATGACGAGGTCGGGCGCGGTCGAGATGTAGGTGAACAGCACCGAGCCGTTCAGGGCGCCGGCTAGGCCGTAGCCCAGCAGGCGCTTTTCGCGCAGCAGCAGGCCGAAAGCGCGCAGGGGGTTCTCGGCGCGGGCCTGGGCGGCGGTCTCTTCCGAGCGCGACTCCTTGAGGCCCAGAGCGACCCAGACGCCGATCGCCAGGCCGAAGGCGGCCATCACCCCGAATACCCAGCGCCAGCCGGCGACGGCGTCGATCGCCCCGCCCAGCTGCGGCGCCAGCACGGGGGCCAGGCCCATGATCAGAGTCATCAGCGACAGCACTCGGGCGGTCTCGGCATGGTCGAAGCGGTCGCGCACCACCGCCCGGGCCACCACCGCGCCGGCGCAGCCGCCCAGGGCCTGGACAAAGCGCGCGCCCAGCAGCACCTCGATGTTGGGAGCCAGGGCGCAGGTCAGGGAGGCGACGGTGTAGATGCCCACGCCCAGCAGGATCGGCGCGCGGCGGCCCAGGCGGTCGGAGGCCGGACCGTAGACGAACTGGCCCAGCGCCATGCCCGCGAAGAAGGCCGCCAGGGTCAGCTGGGTCTGCTCGGCGCCGACGTGCAGGCTGCGGCCGATGGCCGGCAGGCTGGACAGGTACATGTCGATCGACATCGGCGCGAAGGCCGTCAGCGCGCCCAGCAGCAGGACGAGCCGCCAGGGCGTGGCGGGCGGGGAAGCGGGAGGAGCCGAAGTCATCCCGGCCTTCTACTCCCGTCTGCCGCTACGGAAAGCCCTTATCGGTCTTGCGAGGCTGCTTCCCCGCCCGCAATCTGACCGCAGATAACATAACAGGGGAGACGCTCATGGCCGCCCATTGGCCGCAGCCGCGGTTCGCGCAGATCAACGGCGTTCGGATGGCCTATTACGAGGCCGGCCCGCGAACGGGCGTCCCCATCGTCTTCTCCCACGGCTTTCCGGAGCTGGCCTACAGCTGGCGCCATCAGGTCGCCGCCCTCGCCGAAGCCGGCCACTGGGTGATCGCCCCGGACCAGCGCGGCTACGGCCTGACCGACAAGCCCGAGGCGGTCACCGACTACGACATGGCCCACCTGACCGGCGACCTCGTGGGCCTGCTCGACCACCTGGGCGTCGAAAAGGCGATCTTCTGCGGCCACGACTGGGGCGGCATCATCGTCTGGGCCATGCCGCTGCTGCATCCCGACCGCGTGGCCGGGATCATCGGCCTCAACACCCCGTTCGTGCCCCGCCTGCCCATCGATCCCATCGAGATGTTCAAGGCCGCCTATGGCGAGGACATGTACATCGTCCACTTCCAGACGCCCGGCGCGGCCGACGCCCTGTTCGCCAAGGACGTGGACAAGACCATCCGCTTCTTCATGCGCCTGCCCGGCGACGGCGTGGTCGGCTTCTCCTCGCGCCCGGCCGAGCGACGGTCGCTGGCCCTGCAACTGGCCCTGGAGCATTTCGACCCGGCCGGCGACGACAAGCAGTTCCTGACCGACGCCGAGCGGGCGGTCTATGTCGAGGCCTTCGAGAAGGGCGGCTTCACCGGGCCGATCAACTGGTACCGCAACTTCACCCGCAACTGGGAGCGCTCCGAGCCCCTGCCCCGCCGTATCGACGGCGTCCCCTGCCTGATGATCATGGCCGAGCACGACGTGGTGTTGCCGCCGAGCCTTGCCGACCGGATGGGCGAGCAGATCTCGGACCTGGAGAAGGTGCTGGTCGAGGGCAGCGGCCACTGGACCCAGCAGGAGAAGCCGGCGGAAGTGAACGCGGCGATCCTGGGGTGGCTGGAGCGGCGGTTTCCCGGTTAGGGGGCGGCGGACGCAGGCGCGCACCGCCCCTCTATCGTCATCCCGGCCGCAGCGAAGCGGAGAGCCGGGACCCAGGGGCGACCGCATTGCGCCGGCGACCCGCCTGGGGCGCTTGATCGAGCCGCTCAGCCCAGTCCCCTGGGTCCCGGGTCTGCGGTCCGCTTCGCGGCCCTTCGCCCGGGATGACGATCTTAAGGTGTGGGGGATGAGCAACCATCGCCGCCGCCCCCGCCTGTTGCTAGCCTGACCTCCCTCCCCGGATTCGCCTGAAGGAACCGCCGTTGCGCGCCCCCGTCGTCCTGGCCGCTCTGATCGCGCTGGCCGGCTGTGGGCCGTCGGGACGGCCGCCCTCGACCCTCGTCGTCTGGGCCTGGGAGCGGCCCGAGGACCTGCGCTTTCTAGGTGATCGGGCCGAGGTGGCGGTGCAGACCGGGTTCGTCGAGCTGTCGGGCGATGCGGTGGAGTCGCGGGGACGGCGGTTTCCGCTGCGGGTCAGCCGGCCGCCGACCACCGCCCTGGTGCACGTGCAGATCGACCCCGACCGTCCCCTGGCGTGGACGCCCGCGCTGCGCGCCCGGACGTCGGCGGCGATCCTGCACTACGCCGCCGCGATCCCCGCCCGCCGGGTGCAGATCGACTTCGAGGTGCGCGCCTCGCAGCGCCAGGTGCTGCTGGACGTGCTGGCCGACGTGCGGGCCGGACTGCCGCCGGGAACCCTGCTGTCGATGACCGCCCTGGCCTCTTGGTGCGATACGGAGACCTGGCTGGAGCAGGCCCCGGTGGACGAGATCGCACCCATGCTGTTCCGCATGACCGAGGGCGGCGAGCCGCTGCGCCGACGCCTGGCGAAAGGGCGGGATTTTCGCAACCCGAAGTGTCGCCAAGCTCTGGCGGTCTCCACCGACACGCCTATAGTTCGAGCGCCTCCCGGACGCCGCGTCTATCTCTTCGCTCCCCACAGCTGGAGCGAAGCCGACTTCGAGACGGCGCGACGGCAGGTTGGGGGATGGCGGTGAAGCGGCGTGTTGGGGCGGTCTTGGCCGCCGCGGTTCTCACTGGCGTTCTTGGGGGCGTTCTGGCGGGCGTTCTGGCGGGCCAGGCCCACGGCTCGGGCTATGACGAGGACGTTCCCTGGTATCTGGATCCGCGCGGCGGCGACGCCCGCGACCTCCAGCGGCTCTATGCCGGCCAGCAGGGCGTGGTCATGGCCCGCGCGCCCCGGCCGATGCTGTTCCTGAACTGGCGGCTGCTGCACGGGCTGAAGGTCGGTCCCCAGGCCGGCGCGGCGCTGTCGGACGACTGCTGCACCCCGCCGCCGGTGTTCTACGACGACAAGGGCGGCGTCTATGGCTGGCAGCGGGCGCGCGAGACCCTGCCCGGCGTCAAGTCCGAGCTGTCGTACCTGAGCGTCGAGCGCGACATCGGCAACTACCAGACCCGGCAGAACTGCTTCCGCGAGGCCTTCGACACGGCCATCGTCACCCTGCGCGACCGGGCCAAGCGCTATGGCGCCTCGTCGCCGGCCGTGCGGGCCTGGCTGGACGGGCAGGACTCGGTGTTCGCCGCCTGCGGCCAGGCCGGGATCGAAATGCCGCCGATGCTGGCCGACCAGCCCGGCTGGCTGCGCGCGGATCGGGCCTACCAGTCAGCGGCCCTGGCCCTCTACAACGGCTTCCACAACGCCGCGGCCGAGCGCTTCGGCGACATCGCCCGCGATCCCAACTCGCCCTGGCGGCCGATGGGCCTCTATCTGAAGGTGCGGGCGCTGCAGCGCGAAGCTTTGACCAAGCCCAGCCCGACCAGCTTCGCCCGCTCGCGCGCGGCCATCGCCGAACTGGCCGCCGCGCCGGACGGCACCTTCGGCAAGGGCGAGACCCGGGGCATGCTGCGCGCCCTGGCCTATCGCGACCAGCCGGGCCAGACCCTGGCCGATCTCGACCGCGACCTGAACCGGCAGGCGCCCTACCCGCAGATCGCCGTCGACTTGCGCGACTACCTGACGCTCGGCGCCAAGGCGTCGTCCCGGCCCGACGCGGTCGACTGGATCGAGACCCTGAAGGCGCTCGAGCCCGCCGCCCCGCTGGCCCACGCGCGCGAACGCTGGACCAGGACGCGCGACGTGGCCTGGCTGCTGGCGGCGCTGGCCCTGGTCTCGCCCGACGATCCGGCCGCCAAGGCGCTGGCCGCCGACGCCGAGAAGGTTCCGGCCGGCCCGGCCTGGCTGAGCGCGCAGTATCACCTGGTGCGGCTGACCATCGCGCAGGCCCCGCCGGCCGCGACCCGCGCCCGCCTCGACGCGATCCTGGCCCGCAAGGACCTGTCCGGCAGCGACCGCGCCCTGTTCGCCGCCGAGCGCCTGCAGGTCGCTTCCAGCCTCGCCGATTTCACAAACCACGCTACGCGCCGCCGCCTCTGCCTGGGCGACGCCGAAGCCTGCGCGCATGACGGCGCGGTGCCTTCGCGCGGCCAGGCCGACGGCTACAACGCCGAGATGATCGCCCCGCTGGCCTGGTCCGTCGGCTTCGGCGAGGACGCCCGCGCGATCATCGACCGCCTGCCGCAGGAGCAGCGGATCGCGCTGTCGCGCAATCCCGCCCTGCCGGCCCATCTGCGCCTGGACGTGGCCCTGACCAGCTTCGCGCGGGCGGTGCAGCTGCAGGACGACGCGGCGATCGACGCCCTGGCGCGGGATCTGGCCAAGACGCTGCCCCAGCTCAAGGCCGACTGGACGCGGATCGCCGCCACCCCGCCGGGCGAGGCCAAGCGGTTCGCCGAGTTCTTCGTGCTGGCCAAGATCCCCGGCCTGCGGACCGACCTCATCGACTACATCCGCCCCACCGGCTCGCTCGCCAATTTCAGCGGCTCGTGGCCCCGCTGGATCATCGTGCCACGCGACCAGCGGCCAGCGACGGCCGCTCCGCCGAAGCTGGTCCGCTACCAGTACACCGGCGTCATCTACGGCGATCGGGACGACGAGCAGCGCTTCGGCGACCTGACCTGCCTTGGCCAGTGCGGCGCGGGCGCCTTCCCGCTGCGGCTGCCGCAGTTCGCCGCCGCCGGCCAGCCGACGGCCCTGGCCGAGCGTCGCGCCTTCCTCCCCGACAACGTGGCCGAACCGCCCAAGGGCTCGCTGAACGTCTGGGAAGAAGTGCTGGCCTATGCCCGCGCCCATCCGGAGGATCCGCGCTCGCCCGAGGCGCTCTACTGGCTGATCCGCGTCACCCGCTGGGGTCCCAACGACGACGACATGAGCGGCCGCGCCTTCAGGCTGCTGCACGCCCGCTATCCGAAATCCAGCTGGGCCAAGCGATCGCCCTATCACTACTGAGCGACGCTCAGCGCCAGCGGTCGCCAGGGCCCGCGAAGAAGGTCGCGGCCAGATGCCGCCAGGGGATCACGATCGGAAAGACCACCACGAGCAGGCAGGCGAAGGCGGTCGCGGCCGTGTCTTCGTCCATCCGGCCGCTCGCCCACTGCGGGGCGGCGACGACGGCCAGCCAGATTGCCTTCCAGGCCATCTCGAACATCAGCAGCGGCAGCATGCGCAGCGGATGGCGCAGGCCCAGGACCGCCAGCAGCGACAGCGCGCCCAGCATGCACTGGACGACGCCCTCCATCAGCTCCCAGCCGGCGTGACGCAGAATGATCCCCGGCCAGACCTGGATGCCCAGGCCGACGATCAGCAGCAGATAGGCGCAGCGCAGGGCGTTGAGCCGCCAGGCGGGCAGGTCCGCACCCTGGTTCGGGATCGAAGGCGCGAGGGCGACCATCACTCGACGTCCTTGAGGATCTTCTCGATGGCGCTCAGGCGGACCTTGATCTCGTCCAGGCCGTCGAGCACCGCCTGCTGGGCGGCGGCGCCCTGGTGAGCAGCTTTGGCTTGGGCCACGCGGGACCAATAGCGCATGGCGAAGATGATCAGCACGGTCGCCAGCGGCAGGCAGATCGTCAGCAGATAGATGTGCGCTTGCATGCAAGCCCCCTTATTTTTCGGGTTTCTCGGACAGCGTCGCGGCGGCTGCTGCGACGGTCTCGGGCGTGAGTTCGAGGCGGAAGTCGACGACCTCGAAATAGTTCAAGGCCTTGCCGTCGGCCGACAGCTCCAGCTGGCTCCTGACCAGGCCCGCGTCCTCGAGCTTGTTCAGGTGCAGGTGCAGCAGCGGCCGGCTGATGCCGATCTCGCGCGCCAGGCGGCTGACATAGTTGCGCCCGCCGACCTTCAGCGCCGCGAGGATGCGGAGCCGATGGGGGTTGTCGAGCGCCGACAGGATCGCCGCCAGCTCGTCGCCCGAGATCACGCTGCAAGTCCGTATTTCATATGTCAGTTATTTCTGACACATGAAACGGAGTCAAGCGGGTTTGCCAACGGCGCCGCTCGGCACTAGCGTCCGCGCCATGATCCGTCCCTCGCTCCTGGCCCTGTCGGCCTGTCTCGCCCTGGCCCATCCCGTGATGGCCGAAAAACTCACCCCCGAGCGCCTGTTCGCCGATCCCGACATCAACGGCCCGACGGCCAAGGGCGTGGCCCTGTCGCCGGACGGCAAGCGGGTGACCTATCTGAAGGCCAAGGCCGAGGCCGCCAACGTCCAGGACCTGTGGGCGGTCGACGTGGCCGGCGGCGAGCCCTATCGCCTGATCGACGCCAACGCCCTATCTTCGGGCGACAAGGAGCTGTCGGAGGCCGAGAAGGCCCGCCGCGAGCGCGCCCGGGTGCTGGCCCGAGGCGTCGTCGAATACAGCTGGGATAGCGAGGGCCGCTTCGTGCTCGTGCCGCTGGACGGCGACCTCTATGTGGACAGCGTCGCCGACGGCAAGGTGCGCCGCCTGACGCAGACGGCCGGCGACGAGGTGGACGCCAAGGTCTCGCCCAAGGGCAAGTTCGTCTCCTACGTCCGCGACCAGAACCTCTATGTGCGCCCGCTGGCCGGCGGCGACGAGACGGCGGTGACGAGCGAGGGCAAGGACGCCGTCTCGTTCGGCGTGGCCGAGTTCATCGCCCAGGAGGAGATGAACCGCGACACCGGCTACTGGTGGTCGCCCGACGAGACCCGCATCGCCTACACCCGCGTCGATGAGAGCGGCGTCGACATCGTGCCGCGCGCCGACATCGGCCCGACGGGCGCGACCGTGGTCGAGCAGCGCTATCCGCGCTCGGGCCGCCCGAACGCCGTGGTCGAGCTGTTCGTCAAGGACCTGGCCTCGGGCAAGGTCGTGCAGATCGACCTTGGCCCCAACAAGGACATCTACCTGGCGCGCGTGGCCTGGTCGAAGGACGGCAAGACCCTCTACGTCCAGCGCCAGAGCCGTGACCAGAAGACCCTGGAGCTGATCGCCTTCGATCCGGCCAAGGGTGCGGGCAAGACCATCCTGACCGAGACCGATCCGCACTGGATCGAATTGCACGACGACTTCCGCGCCCTGAAGGACGGCAGCTTCCTGTGGTCGTCGGAGAAGTCGGGCAACAACCACCTCTATCACTACGCCGCCGACGGCAAACTGCTGGCCCAGGTGACCAAGGGCGACTGGCCGGTCGACAAGGTCGAGGCGGTCGACGAGAAGCGCGGCCTGGTGTTTTTCGGGGCCTCGATCGACACCCCGATCGAGCGCCGGCTCTATTCGGTGTCGTACGTCAAGCCCGCCGCCCCGGTCGCCATGACCCCGGCCGGCGGCTGGTGGACCGCCAAGGTCGCGGCCACCGGCGCCTTCGTCGGCTCCTATTCCGATCCCAAGACCCCGCCGCAGACCGCGCTCTACGACCCGGCCGGCAAGCGCGTGCGCTGGATCGAGGAAAACAAGCTGGACGCCGGCCACCCCTACGCGCCCTATGCCGAGAGCCACATCGTTCCGGAGTTCGGCACGCTGAAGGCCAGCGACGGCCAGGTGCTGCACTATTCGCTACTGAAGCCGGCCGACTTCGACGCCAGCAAGAAGTACCCGGTGATCGTCTCGGTCTATGGCGGCCCGCACGCCCAGCGCGTGACCAGGAGTTGGAGCGTCAACGACGAGGCCTTCGCCAACGCCGGTTACCTGGTGTTCAAGCTGGACAACCGCGGCTCGTCCAACCGCTCGGCGGCGTTCAAGACGGCGCTGGATCGCCGGATGGGCACGGTCGAGGTCGAGGACCAGTTCGCCGGCGCGGCCTTCCTGAAGACCCTGCCCTACGTCGATCCGAACCGCCTGGGCGTGATGGGCTGGTCGTACGGCGGCTTCATGACCCTGATGATGCTGACCGCCGAGGGCACGCCCTTCACGGCCGGCGTCGCGGGCGCGCCGCCGACCGAGTGGGGCCTCTACGACACCCACTATACCGAGCAGTTCATGGGCAAGCCGGACGAGAACAAGGCCGGTTATGCGCAGTCTGACGTGCTGAACCGCATCGACCGCCTCAAGCCGGGCAGCCTGATGTTGATCCACGGCATGGCCGACGACAACGTGATCTTCGAGAACAGCACCCGCGTGCTGGCGGCCTTGCAGAAGAAGGGGATCGCCTTCGAGACCATGCTCTATCCCGGCGAGCGCCACAGCGTGATCCGCAGCCGGGCTAAGGGCCTGCACGTCATGAAGACGCACCTCGACTTCTTCGACCGCAAGCTGAAGGGCGAGTGATCGGGGGCGAGTGATCTAGATGAGCGGCCCCGGTTCTCGCCGGGGCCGTTTTTCGTATGGAGGGCGGAGCGTGAAGCGTCTGTTGCTGCTTGGCGGGGCCGTCCTGCTGCTGGCCGTTCCGGCCCACGCCGCCCCGCAGGCCAAGCCGGGCGCGCCGGCCGAATTGCCCACCATCCGGTCCGAAGCCGCCCAGGACGACATGTATGCGGTCGGCTTCATCGGTCCGCAGTCGGATCTGGTCGAGGAACAGGCCCAACAGACCGCCGGCGAATTCTCCGCCGAGGACTCCGTGAAAGGCTGGCTGTCGGTGCAGCACGCCATCGGTTCCGAGGTCAACGCCGTCCTGGCGTTCAATCCCGACGCCCTGGAGATCGCCCGCGCCCTCGACGCCGAGCGCAAGGCGGGCAAGGTGCGCGGACCGCTCCACGGCCTGTCGGTGCTGATCAAAGACAACATCGAGACCCTCGATCCGATAGCCACCACCGCCGGCTCGCTGGCGCTGAAGGACAATGTCACCGGCCGCGACGCCCCGCTGGTCGCCCGGCTGCGGGCGGCGGGCATGGTGGTGCTGGGCAAGGCCAACCTTTCGGAATGGGCCAATATCCGCTCGTCGCGCTCGACCAGCGGCTGGAGCGCGGTCGGCGGCTTCACGCGCAATCCCTACGCCCTGGACCGCAGCCCCTGCGGCTCGTCCAGCGGTTCGGCGGCGGCGGTGGCGGCGGGGCTGGCGCCGGCCGCGATCGGCACCGAGACCGACGGCTCGATCACCTGCCCCGCCGCCATGAACGGCCTGGTCGGCCTCAAGCCCACCGTGGGCCTTCGCGCACCCATGTCGTGCCGATCAGCCACAGCCAGGACACCGCCGGCCCGATGACCCTGACGGTGCGCGACGCGGCCCTGCTGCTGACGGCGCTGGCCGGCTCCGATCCCGCCGACCCGGCCACGCAGGAGGCCGACGCCCGCAGGAGCGACTACGCCGCCGGCCTGTCGAAGGACGCGCTGAAGGGCGTCACCCTGGCGGTGGCGCGGTTCTATGCCGGCGGCTCGCCGCAGACCGACGCGGTGTTCGAGCAGGCGCTGGAGGATCTGAAAGCCCAGGGCGCGACCCTGGTCGAGGTGACCACCTTCGACGAGGACCCGATCGGCCGGGCCGAGGGGGTGGTGCTCTACACCGAGTTCAAGGCCGACATCGCCGCCTACCTGGCCTCGACCGACCCGGCGAAGGTTCCGGCCCGCACCCTGGCCGACCTGATCGCCTTCAACGCCGCGACGCCGGCCGAGACCCGATGGTTCGGCCAGGAAACCTTCGAGAAGGCGCAAGCGTCCAAGGGCCTCGACGATCCCGACTACCTGAAGGCCAGGGCCGACGCCAAGCGGCTGGCCGGGCCGGAGGGCATCGACAGGATCCTGAAGGAGACCGGCGCGGTCGCCATCATCGCCCCGACCACCGGCCCCGCCTGGACCATCGACCTGGTCAACGGCGACCACTACGGCGGCTCGGCCACCACCCTGCCCGCGGTGGCCGGCTATCCGCACCTGACCGTGCCCATGGGCCAGGTCGAGGGCCTGCCCGTCGGCCTGTCGTTCATCGGCCCGGCCTGGAGCGAGGCGCGGCTGCTGAGCCTGGGCTACGCCTACGAGCAGGCGACGCTGCGGCGGAAGGCTCCGGCGTTGAAGGAGACGGTGGGGCGGTAGCCTTGATCCCTCTCTCTTTGAGAGAGGGAGGGACCCGCCGCGAAGCGGTGGGAGGGTGAGAGGTTACACTCTCTCCGGATTGGGCGCGGACCTGACGACACCCTTCAAAGCTCAAAGCCAAACCCATCGTCATCCCGGAAAGCGCGCAGCGCTTATCCGGGACCCAGGGGACTGGACTGGGCGGCTCGATCAAGCGCCCCAGCGATCGCCAGCGCATTGCGGCGGCCCCTGGGTCCCGGCTCTACGCGCTACGCGCTTCGGCCGGGATGACGGCATGGGGGAAGTTGGGGTTTTCCTGCCAGCGGTGAAACCTCTCACCCTCCCACGCCTTCGGCGCGGGCCCCTCCCTCTCTATGAGAGAAGGATCGCACGGTGTGTCACACCTTCGGGCGGATCACGTCGATCGGCGGCGGGGGCGGGGTGACTTCGGAGGGGCGCGGCGGCGGGGGCGGGCTGTGGCCGTGCGGGGTGGCGCAGGCGGTCAGGAGCGCGGCGGCTAGGCCCAGCAGCGCGAGACGCGTCAGCATCCGCGGGTTCCGGGGAAGAGGCCAAGGCCGGCGCGGAAGCAGCGATGCTCGCCGCGCGGATCCCAGTATTCGGTCGAGCCGTCGGTGCGCTTGATGGCCCAGCGCTCGCCGGTCTGGCCGTCGTGGCCGACCACGGCGATGTCGCCCGGGCCGCGCGAGGTGACCGCATAGCCGTCGCCGGTCAGGGCGTCGGAGGCGCAGGATTCGGTGACGCCCGGCTTGGACAGGTCGCCGCGCAGGCCGGCCGACGAGCCGGTGCGCTGGTTGTAGGCCGAGACCTCGGTGCCGCCCTGGCCGCTGACGAACACCTGGGTGCCGGTGGCGCGGTCATAGGTCATGACGTCGGGCGCCTGACCGGTCAGGGGCGCGCCGCAGGGACCGCCACGGCCGGCGGGACGCTTGGCGGCGACGGGTCCGGGTCCCGGCTGGGCCTGGGCGAGGCCGGCGCAGGCCATGGACAGGGCCAGGGCGCCGATGGCGAGCGTGCGGATCATCGCGGAGCTCCTTGAGGGGCGGCGACAGGACCGCCGGCGGCGGCCGAGGCGTCGTAGGGATCGGCGGGACCGCCAGCGAGGGCGGCGGGCGCGGGACCGGCCAGGGTGGCGACGGCGCTGGTCGGCCAGTAGCTGTCGTAGTCCTGGCGGGCGCGGTCGCGCGGCGTGCGGAACAGTTCCGGCGCCTCGAACCATGGACGGCAGGTCAGGGCGCCGTCGAAATAGCCGGTGATCAGGGCCTCGCAGCCGCCGGGGCGGGCGAAGACGCGGTTGTCGCGGGCGCGGATCTGGGCCCCGCTGTCGGCGAACAGCCCCGCGCGCATGACGCCGGCGATGGCGTTGTCGGAGGCGAAGACCACGCCCGAGGCGGCGTAGATGCCGACATCGGCGGCTTCCAGCTGGCCGTCCAGCACGCGCAGGTCGGCGCCTTCCAGCACCACCGCCCAGTCGCTGTCGCGGACCACGGGGCGCTGCAGGGTGGTCTCGCCGCCGCTGATGTAGATGCCGCGCGAGAAGCCGTCGGTCGACAGGCCGTCGATCTGCACCAGCTGATCGCGATTGACGCCGGTCAGCACGAAGCCGGCCGAGCTGCGCACGCGCGAGGAGCCGGTCCAGTCGCCCAGGCGCACCACGCGGACATCGCGCAGGCGGCTGTCGCGGCCGGTCTCGACGGCCATGCCGATGGCGGTGGCGGCGACGTCGACGTCCTGGGCCTGAACGCCGCCCGACAGCTTGACCACCGGGGCGCGGGTGCGGCCGACGAAGGCGGTCTGGTAGAGCTCCACCCGGCTGTCGGCGACGTCGATGGCCGAGCCCTCGCCGTCATAGCGCACGACCACGCCCTTGAGGGCCAGTTCGGTGGCGCGGCCGACAATGCACGAGGCCGTCCCGCCCCGCGTCGATTCCAGGCCGAGGTTCTCGAGCACCACATAGGCCACGCCGGCCGCGATCCGGACGCAAGGCTGGTCGGCGGGGGCCATCAGGATCGGCCGGGCGCGCGAGGGGCTGTAGTCGCGGGCGACGATGTGCACGGCGCGGGTGACGTTCAGCGTCTCGACGCAGGCCCCGCCGTTGCGCGAGATCAAGGTGAGAGTGTCGCCGTCATAGAGGCGCGAGAGCACGTCGCTGACCTCGCCCGGATAGGCGACGTCGCAGTCGACGCTGGTGCGGTAGCGCTCGTAGGGGCGCGAGGGATAGTAGGGCCGACGCGGCGGCTTGCGCTTGGGGACATAGCCCTTGCAGCCGTGCGACAGGGCCGGCTGGATCAGCAGCCCAAAGCACGGGCGGATCTGCTGATCGACCTTGGCGTCCGGCGAGGCCAGGGCGGCTTGCGGCGCGCCGACGGCGGCCAGGCTGAGAGCGACGAGTCCCGCCGCGAACAGGCGAAGGCGTCTCATCGATAGTCCCTTTCAGCGTTCGACGGGCCGGGGGCGTTCGCGGGGCCGGCATAGGGCCTGGCCTCGTACGGCCGGGGCCGCTCGCCCGGCGCGCGGGGCGGGCGCGAGACCTGGGCCAGCAGCTGCTGCAGGCGCCAGACCGACGGCTTGAAGCCGGCCAGGGCGCCGTCCAGCTGATAGACCACCGCCTTGGCGCGGTCCTGGTCGGCCACGCCCTGCAGGCCCAGCGAGAAGAAGGTCGACATGGCGTACTTGGCCTCGGGCGAGCCCTGGCGTTCGGCCTCCTCGTACCAGTGGTAGGCGCGGGCGTAGTCGCGCGGCACGCCCACGCCCTCGGAGTACATCACCGCCAAAACGAGCTGGGCCTTGGACGAGCCGTTGACGGCCGCGTACTGCACCGCCCTCACCTTCTCGATCGGCGTCAGGCGGCCGGTGGTCGGGCGGCCGATCGAGGCCTGGAAGGTCTGGGCGTCGCCCGACGCCAGCAGCCGCTCGTCGAGCAGCGGCGCGGGGATGATCCGCAGATAGGCCAGGGCCTCGCCGATATGCACGAAGGGCAGCTCGTGCAGCCGGGCCAGGGCCGCCTCGCGGGCCTCGCCCGACGGATCGCTCTCGTCGGAATGGGGCACGCCGGAGTCCGGGGAGTCGGCCGGATAGAACTCGTAGGGCGGGATCCAGCGCTTGGCCTTGCCCTCGACGAACCCGCCGTAGGAGGCCCGCTGCGGCGAGGAACGCTCGAAGTCCTTGAGCATGACATAGGCCGAGACGTCGCCGGTCTGCACCGCCAGATAGTTGTAGAGATAGGCGTCGACGTCGTTGCGGCGGAAGAGGTCGAGCGCCGCCGGGGCGCCGACGCGCTTGCGGTCGCCATAGGCCTCGACGGCCTGGAGGTTGTCGGACGGCTCGCCATAGGGGCCGAAATAGCCGTCGTGCATGCGCGCCAGGGCCCGGAAGCCGTCGGCCCCCTGGGTCGACAGAATGTAGATCACCCGGTTGCGGACCTGCTCGCGCTCCTCGGTCGACATGCGCGACAGCTGGCGGTCGAGGGCGCCGTAGGCGGCGTGGCGCTCATAGGCGCGGCAGTCGTCGAAGCGCGACAGGGCCTTGCCGGGCTTGCCACGCGGCTCGTAGGCGGCGATCGGGGCGTAGCCGGCCGGATTGGCCAGGGCCATGGCGTACCAGGTGGCCGCCTCGACCGGATCGTCGAGGTTCTTGTCGACCGCCCGCTGGCCTTCGTAGCGGCGGGCCAGCTCCAGCTGGGCGAAGAAGTCGCCGCGGAAGCCGCCCTGGCGCAGGTTGCGGATCTCGATCTGCTGCTGGTTGAACTGGCCCGAGACGCCTTGCGCCGCCTGCGGCCGCGGGCAGGCGCCGGCGCGCTTGGCGAACAGTTGGTTGGCGGAAAAATCGCAGCCGAACAGCGGCATGGCGACCAGGGTCGCGGCGGCCACGCCGAGCGGCAGCCGACGGGTCGCCCCAAGGCGCGTCCACGGCCGGGTGGTCACCCACGATCGCGCGGCCCGCCCCAGGTGAAGCCCCCGGTCAAGGAGGGTCGAAACAGCGTCGCTGGCCTCGTGCATCGCTCCCCTCCAGCCCCGCCGTTAACCATAGATCGGAGTCACTCATGGGCCGTCGGCGACGACGCTGTCAAGCTCGCCAGACCGCCGTTCGACCACTGTCGGTCGCCATGCCTTAATTGGAACGTGGAACAGGCGCGTTGCCCGGCTAATTCCGTGTAATCACACGATTTTCGCCTGTCAGGGGATCGTCATTTTTCGCGTGTGGGGCGAGTTTGCGAAGGCGGATCGCCCGGGCGATTCTCGTAACTAGCTCACCCTCCCCCTTGATGGGGGAGGGGCAGGGGTGGGGGTGCTGCTGAGGCGGATGAAGGCGACGCCGCGTCCGGTCGGACCGCCACCCCACCCCCATCCCCGGCCCTTCCCCCATCGAGGGGGAAGGGAGAAGAGCCCCCCTCACCTGCCCGTCGGCATGTCCTTGAACGCCACGTCCTTGTCGACGCGGACGTCGCCGGGCAGGCCCAGGACCCGTTCGGCGATGATGTTCTTGAGGATCTCGTCGGTGCCGCCGGCGATGCGCAGGCCGGGGGCCCACATCAGGCTCTGCTGGAAGGCCGCGCCGGCGGCGGCCTCGGGACCGGTCAGGATCCCGTACTCGCCCTGCATCTCGACGGCGGTGTTGGCCAGATCCTGCAGCTGGTTGGCCGAGATGATCTTGCCGATCGAGCTTTCCGGTCCCGGGGTCTGGCCGCGCGACAGGGCGGTCATGGTGCGGAAGCGGGTGAACTTCAGCCCCTGGGAGGCCACGAACCAATCGGCCAGCTTCTCGCGGAAGGCGTCGTTCTTGAGCGCGGGGCCGTCCTCGCCCGGCAGGGCGCGGGCCAGTTCCAGCACCTCGCGATAGTTGGGACCGGCCGAGCCGCCGACCGCCAGGCGCTCGTTCATCAGGGTGACGAGGGCCACCTGCCAGCCCTGCCCCACCTCGCCCAGGCGCTGGCTGTCCTTGACCCGCAGGTCGCTGAAATAGACCTCGTTGAAGTCGCGCCCGCCCGACATCTGGTGGATCGGCCGGCACTTGACGGCCGGATCACGCATGTCGATCCAGAACATGGTCAGGCCCTTGTGCTTGGGCACGTCGGGGTCCGTCCGTGTAAGGAGAATGCCGAAGTCGCTGTAGTGGGCGCCGGTGGTCCAGACCTTCTGTCCGTTGATCACCCACTCGTCGCCGTCCTTCACCGCCCGGGTGCGCAGCGCCGCGACGTCGGAGCCGCCGGCCGGTTCGGAGAACAGCTGGCACCAGATCTCCTCGCCCTTCACGGCCGGAGAGACGAAGCGCTTCTTGGTCTCGGTGTCGGAGAAGGCCATGACCGTCGGCACGCACATGCCCAGGCCGATGGTGAAGTAGCCGTAGGCGACGCCGGCCTTGCCCTCCTCCTGGCCGAAGATGACGGACTCGATCGGCGTGCCGCCGCCCCCGCCCACGGCCGCGGGCCAGGTGATGCAGGCGTAGCCGGCGGCGGCCTTGCGGGCCTGCCAGGCCTTGGCGGCGGCCATGTGCTCGGGGGTGTTGGGCTTGGGTTCGCCGTGCTGCGCCTTGTGGGCGGCGGCGGCCTCTTCCAGCCAGGCGCGGGCCTTGTCGCGATAGGCGGCTTCGGAGGGGGAGTCGTTGAAGTCCATGATCGCTCTCCTTAAGCCGCGTTCTTCTTCTCGAGCTCGCTCACCAGCCGCTCCTTCCAGAGCCGGGGCGAACCGGCCACGAGGGAGAGCTGCCGCGAGCGGCGGTAGTAGAGGTGGCAGTCGACCTCCCAGGTGAAGCCCATGCCGCCGTGCACCTGGACGCTTTCCTTGCTGGCGAACCAGAAGGCTTCCGAGGCGGCGATGCGGGCGGCGGCGGCGGCCGTGGGCAGTTCGGGAGCGTCGTCGTTCAGGGCCCAGGCGCCGTAATAGGCGTTGGAGCGGGCGACCTCGTTCTTGACGTACATGTCGGCCAGCTTGTGCTTGATGGCCTGGTAGCCGGCGATCACCCGGCCGAAGGCGTAGCGGCCCAGGGCGTAGTCCTTGGCCATCTCCAGGCAGCGGTCGGCGCCGCCCAGTTGTTCGAAGGCCAGCAGCACGGCGGCGCGGTCGAGGATGGCTTGGACGAGGTCGAAGCCCTCGCCCGCCGCGCCCAGCCGCTCGGCGGCCGCGCCGTCAAAGGTCAGGCGGGCGACGCCGCGGGTGGGGTCCAGGCTCTCCAGCGTCTCGCGCTTTACGCCCACGCCGGTCAGGTCGACCAGGAACAGGCCGGGCTTGCCGCCCTCGGACGCCAGGACGATGGCGGTGTGGGCGATGTCGCCGTCGGTGACGGGGATCTTCACGCCGGTGAGCTTGCCGCCCTCGACCTTGCTCGACAGCGCCGAGGAGGTGAGCACGCCGGGGCCTTCGCTGACGGCCAGGCAGCCGATCAGCTCGCCGGAAGCGATACGCGGCAGGATGGCGGCTTTCTGGGCGTTGGAGCCGTGGGCCATCACGGCCTCGGCCAGGACGTAGACGGTGGAGGCGAAGGGGATCGGGGCGACGGCGCGGCCCAACTCCTCGGCGATGGCGCAGAGCTCGACGCGGCCAAGGCCCAGGCCGCCGTGCTCTTCGGGGATCGCCGCGCCCAGCCAGCCCTGCTCGGCGACGGCGGCCCAGAGGGCCTGGTCGTGGCTGCGGGCCGGATCGTCCAACACCCCGCGCACCACCGCGGGCGGACAGCGGCCGCTCAGGAACTTGCGGGCCTCGTCCTTGAGGAACTTCTGGTCGTCGGAATAGTCGAAATCCACGGCCGTTTCTCTCCCTTGGCCGTTCTGTCGACGGCCGTTGGAAACGACGATGACCGAGCTTGCGTCCCCTGGAAAGATTGACCCGGCGTCAAGAATTTCAGGTTCTTATGCCTTTGAGCATTTGCAGGCGAAGTTCCGGAGTCCCATGGCCAAGACCGTCTACCAGCGGAACCAGAAGGTTTGGGTCGAGAGCGTCGGCGCCTGGGCGACGATCGAGAAGATCGTGCCCATCTGGGCCAAGGGCTTCGACGAGCCCGTGCGGGTGACCTACGACGTCGGCCTTGGCCGCGAATTCCTGGCTCACGAGCTGAAGCCAGAAGACAAGATGGACCCGCAGGAAGGCGGCGTCCTGTCGAACTGGCGGGTGCTGCGCGCCCGCAACAAGTGGCAGCAGGAGGGCGACTGCCTGCACCACCCCTTCCCCGGCACCTATCCGGTGGTGGTCACCGATCCCAACGACTGGGGCGGCTGGCGCACGCCGGGGGCCGAGTACGACCGCGACCCGCGCAAGATCGAGTTCCAGGCCAAGCTGATCGCCACCGCCCCGCGCCTGCACGCCCTGGCCCGCGAGATCGTGACCTTGGTCGGCGACCACCCCGAGGACGCGCCCCCCGCCCTGCTGGCCCTGGCCCAGAAGGCCGCGGCGATCGAGCGGGAGCTGCACGAGACGCCGGCGGCGAGCGGGACGGTGGAAGGGTAGCTCCCTTCCCCCTTGATGGGGGAAGGGTCGGGGATGGGGGTGACCTTCTGAGCCGGCGGCCGTGTGCGGCATCCGACGCCGCAGCCACCCCCACCCCTGCCCCTCCCCCATCAAGGGGGAGGGGTTCCAGATAGCTAGAACCGCCGCCCGATCCCCACCGACACCACCGTCGGATCCAGGTTGACCTTGGACTTCAGCGCGCCGCCGTTGATCTTGGCGTCGGTCTCGAACCACACCTTCTTGACGTCGAGATTGACGACGTACGGCCCCTTCACTGCGATGTCGGCGCCGACCTGCAGGGCGTAGCCGAAGCCGTCGTCGAGATCGACGGTGAAGCCGTTGCGGTCCTTGCCGCTGTAGAACAGCATGTAGTTCAGCCCCGCCCCGACATAGGGATTGAACCGGGCCTTGGGCGCGAAGTGGTACTGGGCCGAGACCACCGGCGGCAGCACCCAGGTCTTGTGCACGACGACGTCGGTGCCCGGTCCCACGGCCTTGATCGTGTGCTGGGTGGTGCCGGCGATCACCTCGACGGCCAGCTTGTCGGTGATGAAGTAGGAGACGCCCAGGGTCGGCTTGACGTCGTCCTTGACGTCGGCCTTCAGGCCGGTGGCCGCGCCGGCCGAGGTGACGATCGGGTCGCCCGCGTCAGGCAGCACGCCGGTGGCGCGCAGGTTGACCTGCCAGGTCCCCTTGGCGGCGGGCGTGAAGGCCTCCTGGGCTTGTGCGCCGGTCGCGGCGGCGAGCGTCAGGCCGGCCAGCAGGGCGAGGCGGAGGGCGGTCATGGTCTTATCCCCTTGGAGTTCGACGCGTCGAGGCGTCGTCAGGGGTGATGCGCCCGCCCGCTGGGCCGCACATTGATCCGCCTCAAGCTTGTTGGGATCCGCCTCAAGCCCGCGAGAAGGCGCCTTCCTTCCAGGCCCGCCAGGCCAGCCAGCCGACGACCAGCACGCCGCCAATCAACAGCGGGACCGAGCTTTCGGGTCCGCTCGACCCGCGCAACCAGGAGACCAGCGCGCCGCGCTCGGGCTCGGAGATGAAGGCGGTCGTCCCGTCATAACCGCCCTCCAGCGCGTAGCCGCCGGTCACCAGCTGGACGAGCGCGCCCCAGGCTCCGGCCAGGCCCATGCCCAGCCACAGGCGCCCATTGCGCAAATAGGTCAGGGCCAGGATCGCCCCGCCGAGCAGCGCGCCCAGGCGCTGGGCGAGCAGCAGCGGACCGTCCGAGGCGGGGTAGAAGCAGGCGACCAGCACGGCGGCGAGAACGACGGCCGGGATCGGGCCCAAGGCCTTGGCCAGCAGCCGGGTCAGCACGCCCTGGACGACGACGGCCATCACCACGCCGCCGGCGATCCCGGTGACGAGACGGTCCGGAATGGCCCAGCGCCAGTCCACCAGCGACGGCGGCCCCCACGTCACCGCGCCGATCAGCGTCAGCACGGCCATCAGCAGGGCGAAGGCGGCGACCGCCAGTCCGGCCCCGCGCGCGGCTTCGCGCCAGGCCCCCTTCGGCGCCAGTTCGACGCGATCGCGCTTCTCGACCAGTCGCACCAGCACAGAATAGGTGCTCAAGACCGTGAACGCGCCGCACAACAGGGCGATCGGCGCCTGCTTCAGCAGGACCTCGTCGACCTGGGTCAGCGACTCTTCGGGCCGCATCACCCCGTAGAGGTAGAGCCCGATCATGCCCAGGCCGAAGGCCACGATCGCGCCGGCGACGGTGACGATCAAGGCCAGGGCCAGCGCCCAGGCGACGGTCGCGGCGCGACGTCCCAGCGAAAGGCCGGGCGCAGGTTCTGAATTGGCGATCTCTGACACTTGAAAACACCCCCGATTGAGTCGCCAACCTAGCCGATAAATCGACAAACCGCGCAACCGGCGGCCTCGCCCCGGCCCCGACGGGCGACTACATTGGCCGCATGCGCACCGAAACGCCCCAGCCGATCCGGCTCTCCGACTATCGTCCGTTCCCCTTCGAGATCGAGACGACGCACCTGTCCTTCCAGCTGGAGCCGTCGGCCACGCGCGTGACCGCGACGCTGCAGGTGCGCCGCACGGGCGCTGCCGGCGAGCCGCTGTCGCTGAACGGCGAGCGCCTGGCGCTGAAGGCGATCGCCATCGACGGCCAGGCCCTGAGCGCCAACCAGTACGAGCTGGACGACGAGCGCCTGACCATCGCCGACGTCCCCGACGCCTTCGAACTGGTCACCGAGGTCGAGATCGATCCGTCGGCCAACAAGGCGCTGATGGGCCTCTACATGTCGGGCGGCCGGTTCTGCACCCAGTGCGAGGCCGAAGGCTTCCGCACCATCACCTTCTTCCCCGACCGGCCTGACGTGCTGAGCCGCTACACCGTGCGGATCGAGGCCGACGCCGCGTTCGAGCACCTGCTGAGCAACGGCAACCTGATGGAGGCCGGCCAGCTGAAGAACGGCCGCCACTTCGCCGTCTGGAACGACCCCTTCCCTAAGCCCGCCTATCTGTTCGCCCTGGTCGCCGGGCGGCTGGACGTGCTGGAGGACGACTTCGTCACCATGAGCGGCCGCACCGTGGCGCTGAAGGTGTTTGTCGATCCCGGCCAGGCCTCGCGCGCCGCCTATGCCCTGGACGCCCTCAAGCGCTCGATGAAGTGGGACGAGGAGGCCTTCGGCCGCGAATACGATCTGGACCTCTTCATGATCGTGGCCGTGCGCGACTTCAACTTCGGAGCCATGGAGAACAAGGGGCTGAACATCTTCAACTCCTCGCTCCTGCTGGCCGAGCCGGAGACGGCCACCGACTTCGACTACGAGCGCATCGAGAGCGTCGTCGCCCACGAGTATTTCCACAACTGGACCGGCAACCGCATCACCTGCCGCGACTGGTTCCAGCTGTGCCTGAAGGAAGGCCTGACGGTCTTCCGCGACCAGAGCTTCAGCGCCGACATGCGCGGCGCGGCCGTGCAGCGGATCAAGGACGTGAAGGCCCTGCGCGCCCGGCAGTTCGCCGAGGACGCCGGCCCGCTGGCCCATGCCGTGCGGCCGTCGAGCTATCTGAAGATCGACAACTTCTACACCGCGACCATCTACGAGAAGGGCGCGGAGATCATCCGCATGCTGAAGACCATCCTGGGCGCCGACGCGTTCCGGGCCGGGCTGGACCTCTATTTCGAGCGCCACGACGGCGAGGCGACCACGGTCGAGGCCTTCATCGCCTGCTTCGCCGAGGCTTCGGGCCGGGACCTTTCGAGCTTCTTCTCCTGGTACGAACAGGCCGGCACGCCGTCGGTGTCGCTGACCCACGCCTATGACGCGGCCGCCAAGGCGCTGTCGATCACCCTGAGCCAGAAGACGGCTCCCACCAGCGGCCAGCCGGTCAAGAAGGCCCTGCCGATCCCGGTGACCATCGGCCTGCTCTCGCAGGCCGGCGCGCCGCTGCGCGACAGCGAGGTGGTGCTGCTGGAGGGCGAGAGCCTGACGGTGCGCTGGGAGGGCGTGGCGGAAGCGCCGGTGATCTCGGCCCTGCGCGGCTTCTCGGCCCCGGTGACCCTGACCACCGACGCGCGGCCCGCCGACGCCTATGTGCTGTTCGCCGCCGATCCGGACCTCTTCAATCGCTGGGAAGCCGGCCAGGGCCTGGCCCGCGGCCTGATCCTGGCCCGTGCGGCGGGCGCTCCCGACGAGGTCGGCGAGGAGCGCTACGCCCAGGCCCTGGGCCAGGCGCTGGACGACGACGCCGCCGATCCGGCCTTCAAGGCCCTGCTGCTGGCCCTGCCGAGCGAAGGCGATCTGGCCCTGGCCGTCGATCCGGCCGATCCGGGCGCGATCCACGCCGCCCGCGACGCCCTTCGCGCCCGCATCGCCGTGCACCTGGGCGAGCAGCTGGCCCGCATCCACGGCGCCATGCAGAGCGACGGCGAGTTCTCGCCGGACGCCGCCTCGGCCGGTCGCCGGGCCCTGCGCAACGCCTGCGTCGACCTGCTGGCGGCCGACCCGCACGCCGACAACGTCCAGCGCATCGTCGGCCACTTCGAGGCCGCCGCGGCCCTGACCGACGCCATGGGCGGTCTCTCGGCCCTGCTGGCCGTCGGCGGCGAGCCCTGCGAGAAGGCGCTTTCGGCCTTCCACGCCAAGTGGCGGCACGAGCCGCTGGTGCTGGACAAGTGGTTCTCGGTGCAGGCCCGCGATCCGTCTGAAGGTGCCCTCGCACGCGTTCTGGCCCTGACCGAGCACGAGGACTTCGACGCCGGCAATCCCAACCGTTTCCGGGCCCTGGTGCAGGGCTTCGCCAGCGCCAACCCGGCCCGCTTCCACGACCCCAGCGGCGCGGGCTACCGCTTCCTGGCCGACCAGATCCTGATCGTGGACAGCTTCAACCCGATGACGGCGGCCCGCCTGGTCGAGCCCCTGGGCGGCTGGCGGCGCTACGTCCCGGCCCTGGGCGACCTGATGCGGCGGGAGCTTGAGCGCGTGAAGGCCGCGCCGGGGCTCTCGAAGAACGTGCTGGAGCTGGCGGGGCGAGCGCTGGACTAGAAACCTCCCCCTCTGGGGGAGGCGGCCGAAGGCCGGTGGGGGGACGTTTTCAGCTTCCGGTGAAGCGGACGTCCCGAAAAACTCCCCCCACCGATCGCTTCGCGATCACCTCCCCCACGGGGGGAGGTTCCCTCAAGCGGCGAGCCTGGGGTGATTCTTCCGCGCAACGGTTGCGACCAAAGCGCTCAGCCCCCAGGGAATCGGGCCTCGCCAGGGTGACGCCGACCGAACGGGTACGGTAGATTCACCATAGTCGGCGAACTGACTCGCCGGGGGTGTGGGAGCTTTAAGCGTTGCGGATTGGCGGGGCGAAACCCGGGAGGACGGCCAAGGCCGGACTTTCGGCTGCGGGCGCGGCTCGCATGCGCGCCGCCCGGTCGTCGCAGGCCTATGTCCGCGTCGTGATCCTGGCCGCCCTGCTGTTGCTGGCCGTCTATACCGCCCTCGGCGTCGTCAAGCTGCAGAAGGAAGCCGCCGCCCCGCCCGGCGGCGCGGCCCTGGCCGCCCAGGCCCAGATCCTGTCGGGCAAGGTCGAGACCAATCTCGCCGCCCAGCGCGCCGGCCTGTCGGCGGCGGGCGACCTGCTGGAACGCGACCCGACCTCGGCCATGGACGCGGCCGAGACCGCCCTGCGCGCCGCCGGCGGCGAGGCCATGGCCGTCGCCGTGGCCACCACCGGCGAAGTCATGGCCGTGGCCGGCCGCGATCCGTCGGCCGACTGGCGCGAAGCGGCTCGCGCCGCCGCCGCCTCGGGCCGCAGCGCCTGGATCGGCGGCGTCGGCCGCAGCGGCCGCCTCTATGTGGCCATGGCCGCCCAGACCTCGGCCGGCCGCGGCTACGTCATCGCCGCCGGCGATCCCTCGCGCCTGCTGGGCGAGCCGGACAAGACCCGGTCCAACGCCCTCTTCCTGCCGGACGGCGGCCTGCTGGTCGGCGTCGGCCGCGCGGTGCAGGGCGCCGCCAGCCTCGACCAGGCCTACGCCCTGTCGGTGGAGGACCTGCAAGGCGGGGCCGCCGCCCTGACCGGCCGTGGCGTCGACGGCTCGGGCCTGGACGTGGCCTTCGAGCCCCTGGCCCAGGGCGCCCTGATCGCCGCCGTCAGCGCCCCCAGCCACACCGTCGCCAATGTCGACCGCCGCCTGATGGAAGGCGCGCTGACCCTGCTGATCCCGCTGGCCGCCGGCATCGCCCTGGCCTTAATCCTGATGCTGCAGAGCCGCCGCGCCGAGGCCGCCCAGCGCGAGTTCATCGACAGCGAGCAGCGCTTCCGCCTGGCCGTCGAGGCCGCCCGCTGCGGCATCTGGGAATGGGACCTGCGCTCGGACGAGGTCTACATGTCCGACGTCACCGGCGCGATGTTCGGCTGGGGCGGCGGCGGCGTGGCGCCCGGCGAGGACCTGGTCGAGCGGATCTCGTCGGACCACCGCGACCGCGTGCGCCAGGCCCTGGCCAACGCCGCCCAGTTCGGCGCCTTCGACGTCTCGTTCCGCATTCCCGCTCGCGAACACGGCGGCCGCTCGATCTGGGTGGACGCCCGCGGCCAGGGCTTCGGCAAGCCGGGCGAGGACGGCTATTCGCGGATCATCGGCGTGGCGCTGGACGTCACCGAGGAGCGCCTGGCCCAGGCCCGCGCCCAGGCCGCCGAGAACCGCCTGCGCGACGCCATCGAGAGCGTGTCGGAGGCCTTCGTGCTCTGGGATCGCCAGGGCCGCCTGCTGATGTGCAACAGGAACTACCGCAGCGTCTTCTCGCTGGAGCCGCGGATCCTCAAGCCCGGCGCGGCCCGCGCCGAGGTCAACCGCTTCGCGGCCCTGGCCATCAAGCAGGAGATCCCCGATCCGACCGGCGCCAAGGGCGTGCGCGAGGCCGAGATGAACGACGGCCGCTGGATCCAGATCAGCGAGCGGCGCACGGCCGAGGGCGGCCTGGTGATGACCGCCGCCGACATCACCGCCATCAAGACCCAGGAAGAGGCCCGCCGCCGCAACGAGGAGCAGCTCCAGAACGCCGTCGCCGGCCTGGAGCGCAGCCAGGAGCAGTTGGCCGAGCTGGCCCGCAAGTACGAGATGGAGAAGGTCAAGGCCGAGGGCGCCAACAAGGCCAAGAGCGAGTTCCTGGCCAACATGTCCCACGAGCTGCGCACGCCGCTGAACGCCATCAACGGCTTCTCCGAGATCATGATG
>PJUJ01000312.1_pt1 | contig 29913 bp, 21 predicted proteins | sample 1512321 | NCBI WGS metagenome assembly PJUJ01 (sample SAMN08177669, study PRJNA422409) | Feces metagenome, whole genome shotgun sequencing project. | isolation source: Chicken feces enriched on filter paper: beechwood xylan treatment | host: Gallus gallus | place: USA: Madison | collected 2015-01-15 | reverse complement strand
GAACAGGATGTGACTTAGATACCAATTCATCCAGGCTTGGAGGAATTGCCATGATCTGGTCTTGAAAATAAGGTTTAAAGATAGGTACTCTTTTGGCCATAAAAACACGTTGATTATACTATATATATATATGAAAATCAATCGATTAAACCAAATTATGAGGCGTTGAAATCAAAAAAAAGAGACTGTCTATTTTGAGACAGCCTCCTATGAATAAAATTCTATAATTTTTAGATTTTAGTCAAAAAACTTCCTAAGAAAGGCCTTACCAAATTTTTTGAAAAGGCACTTTCTCAAGCTTTTTTTCTTATACAAATGTAGTAAAAAGATAATAATTTCAGCCTCCTATTAGTAATCAAAGTTACAGGTATCCATTAGATTTAATTTGATGATCTGCTACACACTCATAATAAAGAAACTTAATTCAGGCTGTCTCAAGTAGTCAGAAGCATCAAGTAGAAATTATCTTTTCACTTACTTTTTATTTTATGTTTATCTTAATAATCCTTTTTCATAGAGTCTTGTATTAGTCCATATATGATATATTCGTGATAGCAATTTTCTGGCGATGACCACTATTGCGCGTTTCTTGGTTCTACTCTTTATGAGTTCCTGAAACTTCAGTGCTAGAGCAGGATCCGTTCTAATGGCTATCCAAGCCGCTTCGATAAGTAGCGGTCGTAAGGCAGAATTTGCTCTTGGAGTCATCTTTCCTTTTCTTATATTCTCACCAGAAGAAAATTCACTTGGACATAGGCCGATAAATGAATTGAACTTCGCAAAGTTATTGAACCGTTTGATTTCGCCAATTTCGGTCAGCATCGTCATAGCTGTGATAATGCCTATACCTGGAGCAGAAATCAATATTGAATAGACTTCTTTATATCTCTCATGCGAAGAGAGGTGTCGTATGTCCTTATTAATCTGCAATAACCGTTTTCGTAGAAATTCAACATCATCTATCACGTGGCTTATTAGTATTTGTGAAGAAACTTCTTTGGGCTTTAGATTACGTATCCAATCAATAAACTTTTTGGTCCAATAAGGTTTGTCGTACTCTTTAGGAATGATTATACCCATAGAATGAAAAGCGGATTTTAATATTTTACGCTTTTTCTGTAAATCTGTTAAAGTCTTTTTACGGTATCTTATGAGCTGTCTATCTGACTCGGTAAGTTTATCAGGAATATAGATAGGGGTCAAAAGTCCTCTAGATAGAGCCATTCCCAATCGACGGGAATCAGAAGTGTCTGTTTTGGACAGTATTCCTTGATTCGTTTGTGGAATATCTGATGGATTGACAACAATACAATCGATCCCAAGTGACTCAAGTTCACGTTGAATCGAGAAACCAGAGAAACCAGCCTCATAGCAGGCTAAGTAACGAGCTTCTGGAAAATGAGAGTTTAAATAATTTAAAAGAAGCAACGAATTCGCTTCCTGATGAAAATTCTGAAAGAATATATCATCGATAAATACACTAATATTCCAGTTTTTTTTATGAACATCAATTCCTAAAAAAATCTGCCGACCAGAAAAACTAACTCTTAATTTATCTGGGCCTGTTTGTATATTTGTATCCATAGCCTATGGTGTTTTGTGTTAAATCTGTAGCAAGTTAATTGACTACTTACAAAAACCATAGGCCTATTTTATTTCATGGATACTCTTTTCGCCTAAAATTTTTGAATAATATATGAGGTAACTTAAAAATATTTGTGTAATAATTTGGTATTGGTTGTCCCTTTCAGAACCGCACTAGCATGGAAACTTATTACCCTTCCAGGGGTCAAATAAACTTAACTAGTGACTATCAATGTCTCAGCTAAAAATTACCCATTGGGATTATTAACAACATCACCAATAAATAAATGTTAAACTTATTCGTTTATATCTCAACAGCAAGCAATTTTTCGCCTAAAGTAATATAAAAAAGGAATAAAGAATTTAATATATTGATAATCATGAGCAAACATCCTTTGCACCCATGAACATTCTTAATAATTATATACTATTAGATATCACCATCTACAAAGAATAATTCTAAAACTAAAAATGAGCCGAGCAAAAAATGCTGGGCTCATTATAAACTATAATTATTTAAACTAGGTTATTAGTGTGCATCGTCACCAACTAAGCCTGTATATCTGTATCCAGAGATTCTATATCCGTTTACAGAAGGATCGTCATCGTTAAATTTAATATCAAAAACTATACTATCAGCTACAGCTCCACTTGGAGTTCTAGCTGCCCCTAATAATATTTTACCGTTTTTAACTGTAAATTCTGAATCATCATAAGCTATGTTTAATACATTTTCGCCTTGAAAAGTCAATGAGTTAATATCTGCATCCAAGACTCCCTTAAAATCCCAAAATTCTCCATTGTCCGAAATCCAAATCTTATTTGGTACATTTTCCGCAGTATTGTAAGTATCTAAGTGAAAAACACCTAATCCATAGGGGTCATCTTCAATCACTTCACCGTTGTTATCTATTAAGGCTGTACTTACATACCAATTGCCAGCTAACTTTACTGTAGCTGTTGAACCAATCTCATCTTTTTCACAGCCCGCTAAGACAAATAGAAATGAACATATTATAAATAAACTATAAATTCTTTTCATGATTTCCTTATTTTTAATTATTCTTTTGTAAGAATTACGTTAAAACCAAATGCATTGGTCACACTATAAACAGTAAATTTAAAAGTCTTGCTACTATCATCATAAGTGCCATTATTTACTTGCCATGGTCCCCATGGGGAGTTATTTGATAGAGCAATCACTTTATTTGTAGCATCTATAAAGAAATAAGTAGGCAATCTATAAGATAATCCATAACCACTCACCACATTGTAAAATCCTCCGAAAAAGTCCTCAGCAAAATATACTGCTTTTTCAAAATTTTTAATTGTTGTAGCAGCTGGAGTCACTGCACGTCCTTCTCTTTGTCCTTTGTAAACACCTTCAATATCTAGTATTTTGGCGGAAGCTGGCACGACAAACACTTGTCTTTGCAAAGATTTTGCATATCCATCAGAATTCTTCACATCGTAAGTCAAAGTATAGCTACCAGTAGTAGTAGTATTAACAGTACCTCTTACTTGTACTCTGTCACTGATGTCTTCGCCCTGCTCGGTAGCTTCAAATCCTGGATCTACAAATGAGCTTCCTTGATCAAGAACCATTACGCTCTCTCCTAAAAGCTTAAGATCTGCAAAATATACAATTTCTATATCACCTCCCGAGGTTTCTTTCTCACAACTTTGTAGTGTTACTAACCCTAACACCATTAAAAGTAAATATTTTGTTATATTTTTCATTTTATTTCCTTTTTTATTTAGCCCAAAAAATTGGTTCAGAATCAGGTTTTAATGCAGGAGCATTTGAATTTCTAGATGTAGAACTTTCTGGATATTTTAATCTTTGTAAGATTCGACCATTGCCCAATTCAGGATTTGGATTAATAGGCGTATATAACGTACCAGGAACGTACAACTCAGGTTTAAAATCACCTGAGGCAGGTCCGTCATTATATATTTGGCTTCCTGTTACAGTACCCATTTGAGGATATTTCAATCTTCTTAATTCACACCAAGCTTCAAAATTATTAAACCCTCCTAATGCTATCCATTTTTGAATACCTAAGATTCTTTTATAGTCATTATTATTCCATGGGTAAGCATTATTGTAAATATTTGCAGCCCCTGTGGCATTAGCGGATGCGAATGAAGCATCAATAGCATTTTTATAGTGCTCTTCTGCTAAAGTAGCTGTTCCATAGCGCGCATAATATTCTGCCAAGAAGAATTCAACTTCTGAAATATTTAATAAACTGACTGGCATATTATATGTTAAGACCGGACGGGAGAAATATGAGGCTTTATAAGCAGTAGAAGTACTAAAATTAGAACCTGACACACCTCCAGCATAAATACCGCTATCTTCATTAGGTTTGAAAAATTTAGACAACCTATTATCACCACTTGCTTGCATTGTGTTCACGTAAGCAATATTTGCAACGACATTGATTTGCGTTGAACCAAAGTACTTAGCTTCTTCTTCTTGGTAATATGGATTTGCTTTACCTAACTCATCAATCCAAATTCCATCCCATGCAACATCCTCAGTAGGAAAATTATTCTGAGCAACTAATTCTGCTAGTTTAGCTCTGACATCTTTAACTTCTACCTGTCTCATTAACAATTTTAACTTCAAACCATTTGCAAACTGAATCCACTGTTGAGCAGTGGAAGTTTCAAATAAAAAGTTTAATGGAACACGATCTGTAGCGGATACTTTAGATAATGAATATTCTAGTTCTTCTAAAATACCATCATAGATAGCACTTCCTTCATCAAACTTTGGTGATACATTAGATATATCCAATGCTTCTGAATAAGGGATTTCTCCATATGCATCTACAAGAGCTTGAAGAGTGTATACCCGTAATACTGTTGCTGCTAAATGGGTACCCCAATCTTCTTTTGCTTCCGATGATTTTATAATCTCCTGAAGGTTATTAAGCACTTTCGTATTCAATTGTGTATACGTAGAACTTGATCTGGTCGGAGACATAATAAATCTCGAGTAATCAATATAATTACTAGTTCCGAAAGTTTGGGCATACTGCTGGGCATAGTATCCACCGACAGTGCGCAAGAAATTGCCATAACTTGTTGCCAAATTCATTTCAATACCTGAAAAAACCATATCAGCGGTAATATTTTCAGATGAAGGAGAATTTGGGTCGACATTAATATCTAGAAAATTTTTACAGGATGATAAACTAATTATCGCTGCAAAAAATGGTATAAAAATCTTTTTCATAACTAATTTTAGAATTTCAGGTTAACATTAAATCCATATACTCTACTTGAAGGGTTTACGTACAACTCTCCAAACTGTCCTGACAAGTCATTTCCAATTGTTGATCCCTCTGGGTCAATAAATGAATTGTCTTTAGCCGTCCACAAAAATGGATTATTAACAAATGCAGACAATGAAATACCTGACAACTTAGTTGATCTTACAATATTCTTAGGGACTTCATAACTCAAAGTGATATTTCTAACCTTCGCAAAACTTTTATCTATCAAATAATTTAATCCTTGTCTTCCCTCTCCTGCCGTATCAAAATATTTTTGTAGACTATTATCTAATGGAGAAATTGCAACAGTATTTTCAACATAGGTAATGTTATCACCATTTACAATTTCCATTATGGAATTTGGAACAATAAATGGATTTCTATCGTTATACAAAGTATTCAAAGTATTACCTGTGAACTGCATTAAGTTTTTTGTTCTAGAGAACATTGTTCCACCGTATCTTACATCAAGTACAGTACTTAAAGAGAAGTTATAAGCCGAAATAGATGTACTCACACCTCCAGTCCATTTGTGATTGATGTCTAATCCTGTATCTTGAACTTCTGTTGTACCTTTTGGCAAACCAGCCTCATCAACAATAATTCGACCTTGCTCATCAAATCTTTGCAAATAAGTATAGAATCTACCCAAAGGTTTGCCAACTACTGCACGCATATATATCGCGTCATTACCTGCAGAGAAGTTGTAAATATTTACTAAGCCACCTTCTAAGCTCTCTGGTAAAGATTCTACTTTACTTCTATTAATATTAAAATTAAAATTTAAATCCCATCTAAACTTCTCAGAGTTTACAGGAGTGGTAGATAACAATACCTCAATACCTTTGTTTCTTATTTCACCAAAATTGGTTACTAAATTCGAGAAACCTGTTGATGGGTCGATTGGCAAGGTGAAGATCTGCTTAGATGTGACTCTATTATAGTGAGAAAGATCTAATCCGATGCGATTATTAAGAAATTTCAATTCTCCACCAATTTCAAATTCAGTTGACATTTCAGGAGACAAAGTATAAGATCCCGCAGTAGTGCTTAATAAAAAAGCATTCGTTCCATTCATAGGAAAATCCGCAATGCCAGTTCCATAATATCCATTTGCAGATGCTTGTACGTATTTATTCATCGTTAGATATGGACTTGCATCATTTCCGGTTTTACCATAAGCCACTCTTAATTTACCATAATTAAGGATACTTTTATTTTCAATAAGATTTGAGAAAATCCAACTTAAAGTAGTACCCGGGTAAAAATAGCTATTACCATTTGTAGGAAGAGTTGATGACCAATCGTTACGAGCGGTTAGTGTCAAATATAGTGACTCTTTATAACCAAGATTTACGTCCCCAAAAAGACCAATTAATCTTCTTTTTGATTGTGATTCACTTAAACCAGATCTAGTTGCACCATTACTCAAATCCCAAAAGCCAGTATTAATAGATAAAGTATTTGTTTCTCCTATCATTAAGGTTGAATATCTTTCATTAACATTCAAACCAGCTAATGCTGTTAGGCTAAAATCACCAAATGATTTAGTATAATTAGCTAAGAAATCATTATTTAACTCATAATTTCTACCATATCTAGCATAAATATCTCCAGGCTGATTCATCTCTGATGGTGGATAACCAAAATCATTATCAATTAGCGCATCATCAAGGTTGATTCTAGGAGTTCCGATTTTCAAATCATAATCACCATAATCCAAACCAAATCTATATGTCAATGTTAAATCTTCGAATGGTTTGACATCTGCCTGAAGTTTACCAAAAACTTGCTTATTATTTTGTTGATTGTAGTTATTAGCTAACGACCAATACGGGTTAGTTACTCCATATGGCGTATAGTAAGCTTCTGGAGTAAAGAATGGATTAGTAATATCCTTCATATCGATGATTGATACATCACGAGCCATTTCATATAAACCATCAATCACAGAAGTACCTTGAAAACTACCTACCACGTTAGTTTTGGCTTTGGCAAAGTTAACTGATGATGATAGTTTTAACCAATCATTAGCCTCGTAAGATGATCTGTAAGAGATAGTATTACGCTTGTATGTGTCCTGATCATAAGGAATCATACCATTATCACTTACATTAGAAAATGATAAATAATAATCTACCTTAGAATCATCGGACATCCCACTGAAAGAGACGTTATGATTAGAAGATACCCCTATATCAAAAAAGTCTTTAACATTATTTTCTTTTGCAGAATAAGTATGTACTAATTGCTGATTATTCCAGATTGGACCAAACAATTGCTTAGATCCATCTAAACGAGGTCCCCATGACCCATTTTCAATGAAAGTCTGCATACCATTCCATCCTTGTCCAAATTCATTTTGGAATTTTGGAAGAAACGCGACTTGGCTAAACTGAGCCCCGCCATTATATTGAATGGTAAAATTTTTATCTATTCCTTTTGTACCTTTTTTAGTGGTAATCAGAATAACACCATTCGCAGCACGTGAACCATATAATGCCGTAGCTGCTGCTCCTTTCAAAATGGTCATATTCTCCACATCATCCGCAGAAATATTGGAGATACCATTTACTCCAATAACCTTACCTGAAGTTGTAAGCGAAGAGTTTTGAAGAGGAACTCCATCTACTACGTATAGAGGTTGATTAGACCCGTTAATTGAGGAAAAACCTCTGACAATTACCGAAGTAGCAGAACCTGGATCCGTGGAAGTTGTGGCAACCTGAACACCGGCAACCTTTCCCGCTAAGGAATTAGTTAAATTGGTATTCCTAGCTTCAGAAAGATTTTCACCTGAAATTTTAGTAGCGGAATATCCTAAAGATCTTTCCGATCTAGTCACACCCATAGCAGTAACAACGACTTCTTCCAAAGTCTGATCATCGCCTTGAAGAACTATGTTAAGTGATGTAGAATTACCTATTGCGACACGTTGTGATGTATATCCAATATAAGATACATTTAGCGTTGATCCTGGCGGCACGGAAATTGAAAATCTACCCGAACCATCTGTTTGAGTAGCAGTAGTTGTCCCTACCACTGAAATAGAGGCTCCACTAATTGGAGTTCCATCAGCGGAGGTTACCAAACCACTCACCTCTCGAGTTTGTGCATATGACATGCTTGTAACGCAGGCCATAGCAAAAATTGTACTGAGTAATTTTTGTTTCATAAGAATTGTTTTTGTTTAGTAATTGTTAGCGTTGGCAATCAACAATTTATACCAATATAATATGTGTTGTATTATGCAAACATAAAAAAAATAATTAACACTTTTTAACAAAGCCTGAGAATTATATCATAATTATATTTAAATAAATATTTTTAACCAAAGATATCAGCTTATTACTACAGTATAACACATAGATAGGATTAGAATATTGTTTATCTAACCAAGATCTATAAGAAAGTGGAGTAACCTGAATTTAGTTATCCTTCTTAACATACAGACTAATAGCCATCTAAATAATCAGCGTACGTCGATTACTTAGGTTTTATGGTATATAAAGGTGATAGATAGTGATGTATATTATTTCAATGAATAATAATTAAAAGAATCGGATTATTATAAAACATCAGTGTGAAGACTTATCGAGAACTAATTGTCATAAAAATTACGGCACAAATATATGAATAGGAACTCATGCTTAGATAGCCTCGTTAATACAGAGTCCTTTAGAAGTTGGGTTCTCCTAATACTATTTCACTAACTACATTAGATTAAAAGTTAGCCAATAATCGGGTAAAGTCCTCTTCATAATATAGCTCAGCATTCAAAAAAAACATTTTTTCGTATCGGTAATTCAAGAGGAGACATATTATATAATAAAAACGCGAGTTTTTAGTCTCGCGTTTTAATTTACCTTATTAAGAATTAAGATGTAAGGATAATTATTCCTATCTATTTATTCAAATTTGGGTTGTTAGTAATCTCTGCTTGAGGAACATCTAATGTTAATTCATCAGCATTATAGTTATAGGACTTACCAGCTAAATATAAGTGATTTGAACCTCTCGTTACTTTAGCCTTATTACGTTTTAAAGCTAAGTACGATTTACCCTCACCCCATAGTTCTACACGAGTCTGGAAGTAAATCTCATCTAATAATGCTTGACCCGAAAGATTATTGATGTAATTGTAATCTGATGCATTTTCAAAACGTTCAGCTAACAATGCATTCAAAGATTTAACTGCAATAGCTGTATTACCTAATTTTGAGTTTGCTTCAGCATTCAATAATACCAACTCATCTAAACGTAGGTACAAGTAATCAGTAGTAATAGTACGTTGTCCCATTTGCGTACGAGCTGGATCAAAGAATTTATTTCTAGGCATCAAATAATTCGTATTAAATTGACCCTTGCGTACATCGGTAGCTTTAATTTGATCGTACAATCCTTTGTCCATACCCTTATAGTCACCAGCAGCTTGGTAGCTATATGTATAGTAATCCATTTGACCCCACCAAGATACTAAGTCTAAGCTCGTGGATGTTTGAATATCCGCTCCCCAAATCCAACTTTTTGTCTCTAAATTATTGAATCCAGAAACTGAATTTGTTACCTTACCTGAAGCATCTACTTGCGCAGTTGTTTCCAAATAAGTTGTTAGACCATATTTACCACCATCAATTACAGATTTCGTTAAATCAGCAACTTTTTGCCAGTCTCCTTGTGCACCACGAGACGCATATGCGTAAGCCAACATCGCTTTAGCTACGTCTTCATTAATTTCACCTTTATTCGATCTATTATATCCCTTTAATAAATCAACTGCTTGGGTTAAATCATTAATTATTAAATCAAAAACTTCTTTTGAAGTAGCTTTTGGCTTATTAACATCTGATGAATTTGTATAAAGAGGTAGTATCTTTTCAGCTCCTGTACCATATACTTCTGTAGAATAAAGATTCGCTAAATAGAAGTAGGAATTCGCACGCATAGCTTTTGCTTGCGCGTAAGGAACTTTTTCTGTAATTGACTCCACATCTACATCAGTCCCTCCTAATTTATCAATAATACTATTCGCTGAATAGATTACTGAATAATAGTAACGCCATGGAGCGTAATTAGGGTTCAAAGTAAAGTTAACCGGAGCAGTTAAGTTTGCAATAGTTCTGTACCAACCGTACACCGAACGCTGTAATGCCATATCTCCAGACAACAAGTCCATATAGATATCATAACCTTTTTGACCGAAATCATCATGACCAGTAGTACCACCGGTCTCAGTCTGATACATTTGTGCATACAAACCTTTGATTAATGATTCAGTACTAACTTGTTGTGTAGTTAGTTTTTCAGAAGGAGTTTTATCTAAAAAGTCCTTCTCACAGCTACTGAATGTCAAAGTACCAGCAGCCAATGCAATATATAATAATTTACTCTTTGTCATTGTTATTAAAATTTAGCACGTAAACCAACAGAGAATGTAGAAAGTGGTGAATACGTATATGAACTTGTATTACCATTTTCGGATGCTGCTGGGTTGAATCCTTTTCTAGCTGTAGCCATGAACAAGTTGTCTCCAGAAACCCAAATATTCAAATTGCCCAAGCCTGCGTTTTTCACAAATGATTGTGTGAATGTGTATCCTAAACGTACGTTGTTCAATCCTACATAATTCGCTTTCGTCAAGAAACGAGTTGATAATGAAGAAACGTTTTGGTCGGCAGAAGCGCTGTTAGATAAACGAGGAATATCTGTTACGTCTCCTTCTTTTTGCCATCTATTCAAGATATCTAGATGCCAGTTATTTTCACCTACCATACCATTATCCATCAATCCTGCATAAGCATAATCATAAGCATAACCACCTAAACGGTATACAAATTGTGCTGCAAGATCGAAATTAGCATATCCAGCTTTCAAATTGAATGCACCTCTGATTTTTGGTAACGATGTTTTACCTACATAATGTTGAGTTGCTTGAGAGTATGTCTTAGTAGTACCTTCTAAGATCTCTTGACCATTCGGAGAGAATTGTGACAATGAAGTAATTTGCTCACCTGCATCAAATATACCATTACCATTATTGTCTGTATAGAAAACTTTCCAAGTACTCGCACCATCCAATGGATCTACACCTGCGAAATCACGCATGTAGTAATCAAAGATAGATCTGTCTTTAGCCCATGCATATGGAGACTGAACATCGATCTCTTTTGGAAGATTTGTTGTAGGGTCAGTAGGCATTTTAGTGATCTTGTTTGTGAATGTTTCACCATTTACGCTCACGTTAAAATAGCCTTTATCTGATTTCCATACGTGTCCTGTTACATCAAACTCGAAACCTTTGTTTATCAAATTACCTTCGTTTACTTTAATCAAAGCATAACCTGTCGAAGTACCGAAACGTTTGTTGAAAATTAAATCTGAAGTATTCTTTACATAGTATTCCAGTGATGCAGACAAATATTTACCTAAATCAAACTCAGCACCTACTTGGAACATTTTTGAAGTTTCCCAAGTTAAATCTGGGTTACCTTTTGTATCGAAAATAGTAGCAGCTTGATCAGTTACATTTTGTACATCATACAAATCATATCCTGAGTAATAACCTACACCAGCTTGGTCACCCAATAAACCGTAAGAAGCTTTTAATTTCAAGTATGGAATAGTAGAATTAGCGAAGAAATCTTCGTTAGACACAATCCATCCAGCCCCTAACGATCCAAAAGTACCCCATTTGTTTTTTAAGAAACGAGATGACCCATCACGACGTACTGTACCTGATAAGTAATATTTACGGCTGAAATCGTAATTTACTTGACCGAAGAAAGACTCTAATGAATATTCGTTTTTATAAGAACTGTTAGGATTTGATACGGCCACGTTATTGAATTCTAAAATATCATTATCCACCATATTATAACCGGACATGGTTTGGATACTAGATGAATAATCAGTAATCTCATGCGCAACTAATGCTTCGAAATTATGACCACCATTGAATGCAGTTTTATAACGTAACAAGTTCAACAAGTTCAAGTTTTTCAACTCCGTAGTTTGGCGATACAAGCTACCTCCTGAAGATGCAGCTGAACCATAGAATTTATTACCTCTATCTGTATATACGTTATTATAGTATTCCATACCTAACGTATTTTCGAAAGTCAACCCTTTAATGATATTAAAATTCAAATAACCACGTCCTGATAACTCATTTCTATTGTGACGATTGATATCATAAATGGCGTCAGCAATAGCATTTGTTAATGCACCAAAACCTCTTGGATTATCATCATCATCACCATAGTCAAATAAGTTGCCCCCGAAAATAGGATCTTGGATAAAATCGCCATTTGCATCACGTTTGAATAAAGGATATACTGATGGCATGTTATCTACAAACCAGAAGATAGAACCTGAATCTGATGATTGACCATTGTTATTACGCTCAGTACGCGCATAGTTTAAGTTTACACCAGCATTTAACCAAGGCGTAACTTTTTGGTTCAAATTCAAACGACCTGAGAAACGTTTGAAATCGGAGTTAACAGAATATCCTTTATCTCCTAAATAACCAAATGATGTGAAATAGTCTGATTTATCCGATGAACCACCAAATTTCACATTTGCATCTAAACGGTTAGAATTTTGGAATGCATAATCTTCCCAACTTTCCGGAGTCCATTTACGTGCTATTCCTGATTTGAAAGTTCGAGTGGTTGGATCAATTAGATCATTTGTATCCCAAATGTTATAACCTGCCGCTAATCCATTTTCTCCATCGAATAATTGCTCATTAGCTGCTTCAATAGCTTCCACATCAGTTAAACCTTCTTCCAATTTGTTGTAGTTGAACAAACCTTCCCAACCCAAAGTAACATATTGCTCTGGAGACTTTATTACATCATAACGAGGCAATAAAGACATATTAACACCATAGTTTACGTCTGCTTCAATAAATGAACTTTTACCGCGACCAGTTTTTGTAGTAACGATGATTACACCATTGGCACCACGAGAACCATAAATAGCTGTTGCTGCCGCATCTTTCAATACTGTAACGTTAGCAATATCTGCATTGTTAATAGAGGTCAAATTTCCTGAGTAAGGAACACCATCCACCACATAAAGGGGATCTCTACTACCATTTACCGAACCAAACCCACGCACACGGATTGTAGATGCAGTACCTGGCTGACCTGATGATGTTGTAACTTGCAAACCTGCTACCTCACCCGTTAAGGCTTGTGAAATGTTTGAAACATTTTTCTTTTCAATATTCGCTGCGTCGATTCTTTTTGCAGAACCTGTAAAAGCTTCTTTAGTAGTACTACCGTAACCTACAACTACCACTTCTTCTAGGGCTGTATCTTCAGATTCTAAAATAATAGATACTAATGAAGAATTTCCAAGACTAACACGTTGAGTTTTAAATCCAATAGAAGATGCTACTACTGTAGCGCCTGGAGCAGCTGTTAAGGTAAAATTACCTGAAGCATCTGTTTGAGTAGCGAAGGTAGTCCCAACAATGGAAATAGAGACACCGCTTATTGGTGATCCATCATTAGATGTTACCTTACCACTCACTTGACGATCTTGCGCATACGTCGAACTTGCAATGCAAGCCAGCGCAAACATAGTACTGAGTAACTTTTGTTTCATGTGTTTATTAATTGTTTTAAAAATTTAACATATTAATTGCACATGCAACCCAGAAAGGCAAATAGACGGTAGACGACCATCTATTAATGAATTGCATATTTATGCATTTCATTAATTTAGAATAAATAATTTCGTTAGTAGATATAACGTTTGTTTAACATTTTTTAACAAACGGAAGGCAAATCTATAGTATTGAAGTTGTTATTGCAAGTTTTATAACAAAAAAACATTTTGCTTAGCAATCCTCAACAAAAAACCTCTACTAACTAAAAATTATGCAAACTATACTTCTGTTAACATAGATTCGAAAAAACAAACAATAAACAGAATAATATTTGGAACATCATATTTTATACAAAATTTTCACCTTTGTATATCGTATTATTAAAATCCATTTTTAATGAAATCCACATAACATTACAATCTTTTCTATCTTTGTACTATGAGATTTGATATCATTACTGTATTGCCTTCTTTATTAGAAAGTCCTTTCGCACATTCTATCCTACAGCGTGCACAAAACAAAGGATTAGCTGAAATTCATGTCCACAATCTGCGTGACTATGCTTTTAATAAGCACAAATCTGTAGATGATTATCCTTATGGTGGTGGATCGGGCATGGTGATGCAAATCGAACCCTTTGCTCTTTGTATTGAGAAGCTGAAAAGCGAACGTGACTACGATGATATTATTTACATGACGCCAGACGGTGTTACATTAAATCAAGGTATCGCAAATGATCTTTCCACCAAAGAGAATATTATCATACTTTGCGGTCATTACAAAGGTATTGATCAGCGCATTCGCGACGTCTTTGTTACAAAAGAAATATCTATAGGCGATTACGTTTTGTCAGGAGGAGAACTTCCTGCAGCTATTGTAGTGGACGCCGTGATACGTTTAATTCCCGGCGTATTATCCGACGAGACGTCAGCATTATCGGATTCTTTTCAAGACGGTTTATTGGATGCACCTATTTATACGCGTCCTGCAGAGTGGCGAGGACATCGTGTTCCAGATATTTTGCTGAGTGGCAATGAAGCAAAAATTAACGAATGGCGTGATGAACAGCAATTATTACGCACAAAAGAAAGAAGACCGGACTTATTAAATGATTAATCTTTTTGATGATTTTTTATTTTTTTATTAAATAATATTTGATTGTATAAAAATAATTACAATATTTGTACTATTAATGCAAACGAATTTTATATATCAATTGTGGTGGTGGCCTGAAGCGAAAAGCATCGGGTAATTGACTTATTGGTATTCTAAGATATAACATTTTTATTAAATCAACCAAAACCATTTAAGCCCGATGTAAATACATCGGGCTTTTTTATTATTATTGACAACATTTTAAAAAATATGAGATACTCATTTAAAACTAATTATAAAAAAATACTCGCTGACACGACCACGCCAGTAAGTATTTATTTGAGATTGAGGGATACGTTTCCTAATAGTCTTTTATTAGAGAGTTCAGAATACCATAGTCGTGACAACAACATTAGCTATATCTGTTGTCAGCAAATTGGCGGCATAACTTTAAATGAAGAAGAGTTAACTATTTCGTATCCAAATCAAGCTAAACAAATCAAAAAGACTGCTGATATCAATCTTCGAGAAGAAGTGTCGACATTCAGACAAGCTTTTGACAGTATAGAATTGCCTGAAGTTAATGTGATTTCAAATGGTCTTTTTGGCTATTTTACATTTAACGCTGTGGAACATTTTGAAGACATCAAGTTGACTGCCACCACAAATGAAGCTCGCCATATTCCTTTCATGCAATATCATATCTACAAATATGTAATTGCCATAGACCATTTCCGAAACCAATTGTACATTTTCGAGAATCTTTTGGAAAATGAAGAATCAGACTTAACACGTTTGGAATATTTGATTCAAAACAAAAACTTCCCAGAATATTCTTTTGAGGTAAAAGGAAGTGAATCTTCGAATATGACTGATGATGAATTCAAAGCATTAGTCGAAAAAATGAAAGTACATATCCAGCGTGGAGATGTATTCCAAATTGTACCTTCAAGAGGTTTTTCTACGCCTTTCGCAGGTGACGAATTTAATGTTTACCGCGCCCTTCGTTCCATTAACCCGTCTCCTTATCTATTTTATTTCGATTACGGAGATTTCAAATTATTTGGTTCTTCACCAGAAGCACAAATCACCATCAAAAAAGGAGAAGCTACCATCTATCCTATTGCCGGTACATTCAAACGCACGGGTAATTTGGAAGAAGACGAAAAAATTGCAGAGTCATTAAAAAATGACCCTAAGGAGTCCGCTGAACACGTCATGTTAGTTGATTTGGCCAGAAATGATTTGAGCCGACATTGTCACAGTGTAGAAGTAAAATCCTACAAAGAAGCACAGTATTATTCTCACATTATCCATTTGGTTTCAAAAGTATCAGGGAAATTAAAAGAAAATGCCAATCCTTTTGATGTGGTGGGTGATACTTATCCTGCTGGTACACTTTCTGGCGCACCTAAACATATGGCCCTGACACTTATCGATAGATACGAAGGCTTACAACGTTCATTCTATTCAGGAGCTTTGGGATATATGGGCTTCAATGGCGATTTTAACCACGCTATTATGATTCGCTCGTTCTTGAGTAAAAAGAATGTATTGCATTATCAAGCAGGTGCAGGAATTGTATTGGAATCTGACCCAGAAAAAGAACTTCAAGAAGTAAATAATAAAATTGCGGCTTTACGCAGAGCTTTAGATTTAGCGCAAAATATATGATACGCCCGTTAGAATATTGTACCGACAAACAACATTTCAGTGATTCGATAGCGACTATAGAAGAGCGCATCAACGAATTGGAAGAATTAAAAAAACAATACGTCAAAAAAGCAGAAACATTTGAAAAAATCGATTCGATTTTAAAGAATGAAGTAGTTTCAGATAAGATGAAAGCAAATAAAATATTGGTCATAGACAACTATGATTCATTTACATATAATCTTGTTCACCTTTTACAAGAATTGAAGTACGAATACGTCGTGGTTCGTAATGATAAGTTTGAACTGGATTATGTAGAACAATTTGACAAAATATTATTGTCTCCAGGCCCTGGTATTCCCGAAGAGGCTGGATTCTTGATGGAAGTTATCCGTAGATACGCACCTACTAAGAGTATTTTAGGGATTTGTCTTGGGCAACAAGCTATTGCGGAAGTTTTCGGTGGAACGTTATTCAATCTTCCAAAACCTTTGCATGGGGTAGCTACATCGATTAAAGTCACTGATAAATCCGAAAAGCTGTTTAAAAACTTTCCTAAAGATTCTAAAATAGGACGTTATCACTCTTGGGCTGTAGACCCGAATACCTTGCCGGATTCACTACACGTGACTGCAGTGGACGACAACGGAATTATTATGGCCTTAGCGCATAAAGAATATGATGTACGTGGGATGCAATTCCATCCAGAATCTGTGCTGACTGACAACGGTAAATTACTTATTGCTAACTGGTTAAAATAAGCTATGACTATTTTAGATACAATCGTAGAAAGAAAAAAACGAGAAGTAGCTGCAGCTAAGGCTAAGGTTTCTTTACAAGAATTGACCACTTATCCATTATTCGAGAGAACGTGCTATTCCGTAAAAGATTCTGTACTGCATGCCGATAGAACGGGAATAATCGCAGAATATAAGCGTGCTTCGCCTTCCAAAGGATTAATAAATGGACATTCATCTGTAGAAGAAGTCGTTTTAGGTTATCAAAATGCAGGAGCTTCAGCTATTTCGGTTTTGACCGACGCAGATTTCTTTCAAGGTTCGTTGGAAGATTTGACAAAAGCAAGAGCGGTATTGACTATTCCGTTATTGCGCAAGGAATTTATCGTGGACATATACCAAATCGCTGAAGCAAAAGCTTACGGTGCAGACATCATATTGTTGATAGCGGCATGTCTTACTCCTGCAGAGATCGAAGAATTTTCAACTTACGCAAAATCTTTAGGTTTAAACGTGCTTCTTGAAGTACACAATGAGGAAGAATTGGTTCAAAATATTTTTCCAACCATAGATGCTATCGGGGTCAACAACCGTAATTTAAAAGATTTTTCTGTATCCCTAGATCATTCATATGATTTGGTAAACAAAATCCCTGATAATTATATCAAAGTGTCAGAAAGTGGAATTTCGGATGCAGAAACTATAAAAGATTTAAAATCTAAAGGATTTAATAGCTTTTTGATCGGCGAAAATTTTATGAAAACTCATGATCCAGCCGCAGCTATTAAAGAATTTGTCAATTTATTATAATAAAGGAGAAGTGATACACTTCTCCTTTTAACAAAAATTATTTATCCTCGACTTGTAGTTCGAAATTTAACTCTAATATATTTTTTCCTACGAAAGCCTTTTCGTAATCGTCCCTATTCCAATCTCCTCGTTCAATTTTAGACTTTTCACCATCTTTCAGTTCTCGAAGTACATATTTTAGTTTTTTCGGAGTTTTTGACACATTATCTTTTCCGAGAATAAAATAAGATAACACACCAGTTACTTCATATTTTCCTACAACATCATTTCCATCTCCATATTTTTTTTCACGAGGAACAAACAACGCCCCTTGATCAGTTTCAGAATTTTGATTTAGAATAAAATTCCCACCTTGTAAGAAAGCCTTATACTTATCAGCAGTCACTTTATTTTTTATAAAATTATCTTGGATCTCATTACCCTCTTTATCCCATGTCTTGAGCTCAATTTTGTAAGCTACATCAGCTTTTATTTTAGCTACGTTATTAATAGGTGGTGTAGTTTTATCAAATTTCAAGACCAAGGGTTGCCCCAAAATTCCATTATCTAATCCATGAAAATGATCTCCATGGGGAAGCACATCATCCCCTAAGACAGGTGTAAAAATTAATTCAGATCTACTTAGATCTAGGTCAGCAGTGTAATCTTCTTTGTTATCACAAGATGTCAAAACACCAATTACACATAATACAGCATACAAATTGATTGTGATTTTTCTTAACATAATTTTTTAATTGATAATAAACATTAAACTAAGTTGTTGCAACAATGTTGCAAATATATAAATAATATATTAACGCAACATTGTTGCCTTTAATATTTTATAAATTTATATGTACTTTTGCATCATGTCTGTAAAAATTGGTGAAAATATTGACCTTGTTGAGTTTCCTTTGTTGTTAGCTCCAATGGAAGATGTGAGCGATCCTCCCTTTCGTTATGTGTGCAAGCAAAATGGTGTTGATTTGATGTATACAGAATTTATATCCTCAGAAGGGTTAATTCGTGATGCTGCAAAATCACTTCAAAAATTGGATATTTTTGAATATGAACGACCTATTGGCATTCAAATTTTCGGCGGTGATATCGAAAGTATGCGTCAATCTACGGAAATATGTACCAAAGCAAATCCGGATTTGATCGATATTAATTACGGCTGTCCCGTAAAAAAAGTGGTTTGTAAAGGTGCAGGTTCTTCACTTTTACAAGACATCGACAAAATGGTTGCGATGACCAAAGCGGTAGTTGAAGCTACACATTTGCCAGTGACTGTAAAAACACGATTGGGTTGGGATGATAATACAAAAAATGTATACGAAGTTGCAGAAAGATTGCAAGATGTAGGTATCAAGGCACTATCGATTCACGGTCGTACTAGAGCGCAATTGTACAAAGGGCAAGCGGACTGGACAATGATTCGTGATGTGAAACGCAATCCACGTATTAAAATTCCGATTTTTGGGAATGGCGATGTAGATTCGGTAGAAAAAGCAGCTGCTTGGCGTCAAGAATTTGAAGTCGATGGTATAATGATTGGACGCGCAGCGATTGGCTATCCTTGGATTTTCAGAGAAATCAAGCATTTCTTCAACACAGGAGAAAGATTACCTGGGCCGACGATTGCAGAACGTGTGGAGGTTTGTAAAACACACCTTATTAAATCCATCGAGTGGAAAGGAAACAAAACAGGGATTTTCGAAATGCGCAGACACTATGCAAATTATTTCAAAGGCATTCCAAATTTCAAAGATTATCGTGTAAAATTAGTGGGACTTTCCAACGAACAAGAAATCTTAGAAGTTTTAGAAGATATTAAATATAATTTTACAGAAATAGCCGTCTAAAAAACGGCTATTTTATTTTGTTAAAAGGCAAAACCAACACCAATCATTCCTTTACCCGTCACTGCATCTCCGGGCCCACGATCTCCAATAAATTTTCGGGCTATCCCCAGATTTAATTCAAAAACAAACTTTTTCTTTGCAACCCATTTTCCTCCTAATCCAAACCCCAATCCACCTGTAGTATACACTGCACTTTTACCTCTGTTGCTTTCGTCAGTCCAGAATACATTGTCATATTCTCTACTGATTGTAATAGGAACAAAACCTTCTACATAGAACCCAGAAGCGTATTTGCTTCCAAAATAAGCTCTATAAAAAGGTGAAATCTGCGTAAAATCTTCAAGATCATCTCCGAATCCAAAAATAGCATTTGCTCCTACCCCAGAATCTTCTGAGATCAATCGTTCATAAGAAGCATTTAATGCTAAACCTCCAATAAGCCAGAATGGGTCTATTAGAATATCACTTTTTCTATAATTAGGCAGTTCTTCGGGATTTTGGGCAAAGGCGCCAAAAATTGATGAAAGAATCATCATCGAAAGTAAAAATCTCTTCATAAAATAGTTATATATTAACCTCTAATATATAACTATTTTTTAATCTTACCAGTTATATTGACAATAAATTTTCTTTCTAAATAAAAAACAAATACTAACACTAACACCAACAGAAAATTGCTCAACCAAACATTATTGTCCAACACAAAGTACATGAAAGCTGTCGAGGCAACAGATATCAACATGTAGCCTACTGCTTTGATCACATTGTACGGAATAGCATAATTCTTCTGTCCTAGAATGTAAGAAAGGGTAACCATTACAAAATAGGTAAGTGTAGTAGACAATGCTGCCCCTACATAAGAATAAGTTGGAATCAATACAATATTTAATATTACTGTAATTATCGCTCCAACTCCTGAAATATATAATCCATATCTCGTTTGATCAGATAATCTATACCAAATAGAAAGATTCATATAAATTCCTAAAAGGACATTATTAAACAATAATATTGGCACAATATGTAAACCAGACCAATATACTTCTCTTTCTAATTTCCCTCCTCGAATGAAATCCTTCAGCCAAGAAATATTTGCACAGAGACCTATCATTACTATCACCATCGCTATGATAAAATATTCCATTATTTTGGCATACACCTGCTTGGAATTTTCATTTTTCGCATAAGAAAAGAAAAATGGTTCTGCTCCCAATCGAAATGCCGTCACAAAAAGATTAAGGAAAATCGCAATCTTTGCTACAGCACCATAGATTCCCAAATCCCGTTCTCCCTCAGTGGTTGGAACAAGTTTTGGAAACATCATTTTGTCCAAATGTTCATTAATAATAAAGGAAATGTTTGCAATAAGTATGGGGAAGCTATAACTAATCATGCTTTTGATCAAAGCAGCATCAATCTTAAATGAAAACTTAGCAATTTGTGGTATCAACAAGGCTAATGTAACTACACTCGCTATCAAATTAGAAATAAACACATTACCTAACCAACCTTCTCTAAACCATCCTTCAGCAAGCTCTTGCCAAAATGTATATTTATCTATCAAGCTCGGAAGCCAATACAACAAAAATAGATTACAGAATACCAATACACCAATATTGACAATCTTAATGGCGCCATATCGGATAGGTCTTCCTTCCGCACGCAAACGCGCAAAAGGAACCACCGCCAAGGCATCGGCACCTAAAATAACCGCAAACAATTTTACGAAAATGATATATTCAGCAGGATTGAGGTCAACAGATTTTATAAAAGATGCTATAGGTTGCGCAAAGATGAACATTGTCGCTACGAATATTACAGTAGCAAACAGCGTCACGATAAAACTATTATTAAAGACTTTTTCCTTATCTTCTTTTTCTACACGCTGCAAATAACGGAAGTAGGTCGTTTCCATACCAAATGCCAAGATGGCATTAATCATGGCCGCATAAGAATATAAATTAGTGAATATCCCGTAGATGGACGACTCAAACTTGCGAAGAAAAACTGGCGTTAGTAGAAAATTTAAGACACGCGCGATAATAGTAGTCAATCCGTAGATTACGGTATCACTTAGGAATTTTTTTATGCCCGACACAATAGATGAATTATTTAAGACGCTTTAGAACTTCGAAATTTTTGAAACCTTTTATATCAGAAGTTTCTTCTACATCTAATGATTCTACCTCAGCACGGTCTGGTCCTTCATGGCAAAATTCCACTAACGAGTCTAGTGTAAAACTATCCCCTTCAGCTTCTATATAGACAGAACCATCATTAAGATTAACGACAAAACCTTTAGCTCCCAATTGGTCAGCTACAGCTTTTGTCGTTGCTCTAAAATAAACGCCTTGTACTTTACCTTTTACTTTGATATTAATGTGTTTCATTAAAGCAAAAGTAAGCAATTATATAATTCTTTCTAATGTAACCTCGTCAGTGATTTTTAAATTGGTTATATTTTTTAACAAGACCAATCCAGGAGTCTTTCCTACTTCTAATGAACCAAGCTCTTTTTCAAGCCCCAATGCTTTAGCGCCATTAATTGTAGCCCATTTAATCGTTTCCAGAATATTCAACTCGCGATTTGCTTGATGCAATGTCTTCAGCTCATCCAAAATACTCAAAGTATTATTAGAAGCTAAACTATCCGTACCTAATGCAATATCAAATTTGTGATTATTAAATAATTGAACCTTCGGTAAAACATTTTCAATGTAAAGATTGGCTTTCGGACAAAGACACAAAGTTACTTTTCGCCCCATTCTCGTAATAAAATCCAAATCTTTAATAGAAGTATAGGTATTATGTACTAGAATAGTATGATTAGACGCTGGCAGATAATTCAAATAAGATTGAATCGAATTGCGGGCTTGCGCTTTAAATTCCTTTAAGTCTAGCCCTATCTTCTCATAAAAATTCAAGAAATCACCTGTTTTATATCGGAACAATTTATTCTCCTCTTCACTCTCTTGATTGTGAATAGAAATAATATTGTCTTCGCTTACAGACTTCTTAAAAGCCTTGAATAATGATTTAGAACAAGAATAAGGAGCATGAGGTGTAATAGAAGAATGCGTAGAATCAAAATAAAACTCGATATCTCGTGCCTCATCAATCTTTGCATTCACCTCCTCTTCCTTAAGACCTATAATCTCAACAAAAGTATGGTAAACAATTTTACTAGTATTTTTTATCTCTGCAGAAATAGCAGTATTTGCATGATCACCCACTGCTTGAATCCCATTTTCAAACATGAATTGATCTGCTTTTTGCATTGCGGTTATTATCTCTTCTGTTTCTTTACCTCTATTTTCCATTACTTTCCCAATGAATTCCACTAGTCCAGTCTTTTCAGGAATAACGTTGAATAAATGAGATAACTCCAAATGACAATGCGTGTTCACAAATCCTGGAATTAACACTCCAGAAAATGATTTAACATCAGCTTTATTAATAGATGTATCTATATCCTTATAGACACCTATTACCTTCCCATCCTCTATAGCTACTATACCATTTTTTATAGGATCTGACGTTACAGGAATAACATAATCAGCGGAAAAGTATTGTATCATTTAATTTTATGTGTGTGTTGTGTGATTTTAAAAAATGAGATTTCTCCAATTTTTTGAGAAAGATACAATTTTTTAGTAATAATTATATCATTTTTTTATTAATACCATAAAAAAAAGGTAGATTTGCTTTATCGAATAGGGGTGCCTTGTTTACAACACAAAGACAGGCTGAGATTATACCCGGTTTAATTTATAGGAAAATAAATTAAACACACCTGATCTGGATAATGCCAGCGTAGGGAATGGGCGGTTAAATAGAAGTTGCTGTAACCCCTTGCAGTAATTAGGTTTAACTCAAAAAAACAGAATTATTTTATGTTTAAGCAATTTATTGCTACTGGGGCATTGAGCCTCATCGCGACTGTATGTTTCGCACAACAAATTATTACCGTCAAAGTGGTAGATGAGAAATCTACAGCTCTTAAAAACGCGACTGTCGTATTAGGAAACACAGCGAAACAGACGGACAATAACGGTACCGTACAATTCAATATGCAAAATCCAAGTTCTTTATTACTGAATGTAAAACATTTGGGATATAAGGAATTCAGCATTCGTACATTAGCAAATCAATTAGAATATAATGTACAGCTGCAATTAGCTACCATTCAATCCGATGCTATTTTTGTCTATGCTACACGCGCAAAAGAAAATTCAGCTACTACGTTTAAAAATTTAGACAAAGAGGAAATAAAGAAAAATAATCTGGGACAAGATATTCCTTATTTATTAGATCAAACTCCTGGGGTTATCATTGGTTCGGATGCTGGCGCAGGAATTGGGTATACCAATATGACGATCCGTGGATCAGACAATCAGCGCATCAATGTTACTTTAAATGGCATTCCGCTAAATGATGCCGAAAGCATGGGTTCCTTCTTTATAAATCTTCCAGATTTTGCATCGAGCACCGAAAGTATTCAAATCCAACGCGGTGTTGGAACTTCTACAAACGGAGCTGGAGCATTTGGTGCTTCGTTGAATATCCAAACGGATGCTTTGGAAACGAAGCCTTATGCAGAATTAAATAACAGCTTTGGATCGTACAAGTCTTGGAAAAATACAATCAAAGCAGGAACAGGCTTGATTAATAACAAATTTGCCTTTAACACCAGACTGTCTCGCATCAGTTCTAATGGTTATATAGAGCGAGCAACATCGGACTTGAAATCGCTTTATTTGGATGGCGGATTGTATACGGATAAACATATTTTAAAAGCTACTGTTTTCACTGGAAAGGAAAAAACCTACCAAGCTTGGTATGGAACTCCCGAACCTTTGTTGACTGGTGATAGAACTGCTTTGGAAGACTATGCCAATAATGCTTTTGGATTATATTCAGGTAGCGAATTCGAACGTCTTCTAAACGCAGATAGACGTTATAATTATTATACTTATGACAATCAAACGGATAACTACACACAAACGCATTCTCACCTACACTATACCTACATTGCAAATGAAAAATGGAATTTAAACGCAGCATTGCATTATACACGCGGAGCGGGTTATTATGAAGAATTCCGAGAAAATGACAGATTATCCAAATACGGTATTCCAAATTTGGTTCAAGGTGGGAGCACTATTGCAAAATCGGATTTAGTACGTCAAAAATGGTTAGACAATCATTTCTATGGCACAACCTTTTCAGCGAACTATAAACCATCTAATGCATTAAACTTTACTTTTGGGGGAGCCTATAATGAATATTTGGGTGACCATTATGGTGAAGTAAAATCTGTAGAAATCTATCCAAATCAACTATTTGATGATAAATATTATTTCAATGATGCTAAGAAAAAAGATTTCAATACATATTTAAAAACAGACCTCAAATTAAATGATTGGCTATTCAACTTAGATGTACAATACCGAAACGTAAATTATCGTGTCAATGGCGATGACGACAAGGTAAAATCAATCAATTTTAAGGATAACTTACACTTTGTCAATCCTAAATTTGGTATAACTTATTTTTTGAATCCAAATTCCAACATATACGCATCATACGCTTACGCTAGCAAGGAACCTATTCGTAAGGACTATGTAGAAAATCCGCGTAATGAATTTCCAAAACCAGAGAAAATGCAGGACATAGAGGCTGGATACCGATTTAGAAATGAAAATTTCAATGTGGGAACAAATTTTTATGCGATGTTATACAAAGATCAATTAATTCCTACGGGGCAATTGAATGATACTGGAGGGGAGATTCGTGTAAATATCCCTAAAAGCTACCGCATTGGTTGGGAATTGGATGCTAGCTGGGCTATTCATCCTAAATTTATTTGGTCAGCAACCGCAGCTTTGAGCGAAAATAAAATTAAAAACTTCATAGAATACGTCACTGTACTGGATGATGAATGGGAATTTGTGAAAGAAGAACAATTCTATTATAAGAACACGCAAATTGCAAAAGCGGCCAACACCATTCTTTCAAACAATTTCACGTATTTGCCTACAGAAAAATGGTCTATTTCACTATTGACAAAATATGTTTCAAGAGTATATTTAGATAATAGTTCGGCCAAAGAACGTTCTATTGATCCTTTCACCTATACAAATCTGAAATCACAATATTCGTTTTCGGCTCTTGGAATCAAAAATATAGACTTATTAATATCTGTAAATAATATTTTCAACTCAAAATATGTTACCTCAGGATATACCTGGGGACAGATATTTGAATCCAAAGGCACCCGTGATTATTATAATTTTTACTACCCGCAGGCTACTACAAACTTCTTAGTAGGGCTCAATTTGAGATTTTAATTTTTTTACTGAATATTTATTTTGGCGGTAATCAGTTAGATTACCGCTTTTTTGTGCGTGATGAAATTTATACTTTTACATCATGCGAGCAGTTATTCAACGAGTATCACATGCATCCTGTACGGTAGATGATAAGATTACAGGAGCTATTGAACAAGGATTATTAGTTTTATTGGGTGTTGAAGAGGAAGATAAAAATGACGATTTGGAATGGTTAGCCAATAAAATTGTCAATCAACGCATTTTTTCGGACGAAAATGGATTGATGAATAAATCCATTCAAGACATCAACGGGAATATTTTGCTTATTTCTCAATTTACACTTTTTGCACAAACAAAAAAAGGCAATAGACCCTCTTTCATCCGTGCGGCAAAACCAGATAAAGCGAAACCGATGTACGAAGAAATGGCTAAACTATTGACTTCGTTACTGAATAAAGAAGTTCAATTAGGCATTTTCGGAGCCGATATGAAAATAGATTTACGCAATGATGGCCCTGTAACGATTATAATGAATACCAAAGACAAGGATAATTTTTAATTGATTATGACGATAAAAGAAGCCCAAGAAATTGTAGACAAATGGATCACCACTACTGGAGTTCGTTATTTCAATGAATTGACGAATACAGCGATGCTTATGGAAGAAGTAGGGGAAGTTGCTCGCATTATGGCGCGTCAGTATGGAGAACAGTCTTTCAAAAAGTCTGACAAAGAAGTCAATTTAGCTGATGAAATGGCGGACGTGCTTTTCGTTTTAATCTGTCTCGCGAATCAGACTGGCGTAGATTTAACGGAAGCGCTGCAAAAGAATTTAGATAAAAAAACTAACCGCGATTCTGAACGTCATAAAAATAACGAAAAGCTAAAGTAATCGTATATTAATCAATTTTCGGAAATTCATTTAACAAGATAATTAATACTAAAAATTATTCATCAAAAATAATCTAGTTAGTATATAGATTTTATATATTTGTATCATTAACTATTTTAATTCGTGAACAATGAAGCAGATATACCAACTCACCACATTTTTGTTTTTAATCGTGCTAAGTGCAAATCTTAATGCACAAACCAAAACACTAAAAGGATATGTACGTAGCAATAACGCACATATTGCAGGAGCCACAGTTCGAACAAATGATGGCATTTCCAAGACTACAAATGCGCAAGGCGAATATTCCCTTGAATTATCCGATAAATCACAATCCATTACGGTATCTTTTGTTGGATATACTTCCCTTACCAAGCACATATCCGAAGCTATTAATAACACGTTAGATTTTGATCTTGAATCCAAATCTTTGGATGAAGTAGTCGTAATAGGTAGCCGCGCCGTACCGCGCACGAATCTGGAATCCACAGCTCCAGTAGATGTCATCGATATTAAAAATCTAACAAAAGATGTAGCACAAGTCTCTTTAAATCAACTATTGAATTATGTTGCTCCCTCTTTTAATTCCAATACACAGGTTATTTCAGATGGTACAGATCATATAGACCCTGCTTCATTAAGAGGTTTAGGTCCCGATCAAGTCTTGGTTTTAATAAATGGCAAACGTCGTCATACCACTTCTGTCGTGAATATCAATGGTACTTTTGGTAAAGGTTCTGTTGGTACAGACTTAAATGCTATTCCTACCGCAGCTATTAAACGTATTGAGATTCTTCGTGATGGTGCTGCCGCGCAGTATGGTTCGGACGCGATCGCGGGAGTAATCAATATTATATTAGAAGATAATGTACAAGAATTACGTGCATCGGCAACATATGGTGGATATGCATCAAAAAATGCAGAAGATAAATTTGATGGTCAGACTGTACAAGCCAACTTAAACTTTGGTTTACCCCTGGGAAATCAAGGTGGATACATTAACTTCTCAGGTTCTTATGACTTCCGTGAACCGACAAACAGACAAAAAGAATTTACAGGGGTAATCTTTTCCGATTACAACAACCCAACAGAATATCCAAATCCTACAGGAGCAAATATCACAGATGCGGAATTGGCAAAAAGAGGCCTTACACGCGGAGATTTCGTTTCACGTATTGGTCAAGCACAAACAAGAGGAGGAGCATTATTCTTCAATTCGGTTATTCCTTTAAATGAACATGCAGAAGTATATGCTTTTGGTGGTTTGAATTATCGTAATGGTGAGTCAGCGGCTTTCAGAAGACAACCGGCACAACTAACCCAAAATATAAGCGAAATCTATCCTTTAGGTTTTCTTCCCTTAATTGTTACAGACAATTATGACCAATCGTTTGCTACGGGTATTAAAGGAAAAATTGGCGAATGGAATGCAGATTTCTCTAATTCCTTTGGCAGAAATTCCATAGATTTTAAAACGGAAAACACCTTAAATGCCTCTTTGCTTAAAGCTTCACCTACTAGCTTTGACGATGGAGGCTACCGTTTTGCTCAAAATACGACCAACTTCGATATCAACAGATTTTTTGAAAACAGCTTAGCTGGAATTAACGTAGCATTTGGATTAGAGCATCGCTATGAAAACTATAAAATAGTAGCTGGAGAAGAGGCTTCTTATGCTGATTATGGCAAAGCATTACGGGTCGGAACGGATGCTAATGGAAATGCTATATTGATACCAAATATCAATGGAAATGTGCAAACACGATTTGCAGCAAATGGTAGTCCATATGCTTCAGGAGCACAAGCCTTTGGAGGATTTAGACCAGATAATGCGGTGAACGAATCACGTTCATCTGTTGCTGCTTATGGTGATGTAGAGGTGAACTTTAGCCCAAGCTTCTTAGTCACAGGAGCATTACGTTTTGAAAACTATTCAGATTTTGGTTCTACATTAAATTGGAAATTGGCTACACGTTACAAAATAGATGAACGCTTTAATTTTAGAGCTGCTGCTAGTACGGGATTCCGTGCTCCATCTTTGCACCAAAGATATTTTAATGCCACATCTAGTTTATTCGTAGAAGGACAAATTATTAACTCTGGTACTTTTACAAACGATAGTCGTCCAGCGCAATTATTAGGTATTCCTTCCTTGAAACAAGAAACATCACATTCGTATAGTGCTGGTCTTACAGGAAACTTTGGCAAATTAAAAGCCACTGTAGATGGATATTATATTCGTATTGATGACCGCATTGTGTACACGGGTAATTTCTCTGGTTCAAATGCGGCTGCTGCGAGCGAACAAGACAAAGAAATCTATGCGTTACTTCAAACAGCGAATGCTTCTTCGGCGAGATTCTTTGCCAATGCGATTGATACGGAAACAAAAGGTTTAGACGTAGTTTTTACCTATAATGAAAACATAGGAAAAGGCACATTGCGCACAGATTTATCAGGAACATTTGTTAAAACTAATATTTTAGGCGACATCAAAGCGTCAGAAAAATTATCGGGCAAGGAAAGTATTTATTTTGACCAAGCTTCTCGAATCTATTTGGAATCCGCTGTTCCTCGTCAGAAAATCAACCTTTCGTTCAATTACACGGTAGATAAGTTTAATGTATTCTTACGCAATGTATACTTTGGTGAAGTAGAAGGTGCTACCAATGTAGATGCTGACAGACAAACATTCGGCAGTAAGGTGGTTACAGATTTAAGTTTAGGATATCAGTTGACTAAAAACTTAAAATGGACTATTGGTGCGAACAATCTTTTTGATGTTTACCCAGATAAAGTTCGTGACGGAAGTTCTTTACAAGGTGCTGGATATTTCTTATATTCTCGAACCGGACAACAATTTGGATTTAATGGGCGATTTGCGTTCACTCGCTTAGCATTGACATTATAAAACTCCTATCAAAAGGGGAGAAAAATCGAGGGCACTGAAAAAGTTTCTATTTTTTTAAGAGACTTAAAAAAATGACTGAGTATAGTATTAAGCTTACTCAGTCATTTTTGTTTTAGGGATTTCTGGAAGATTGTTTATTAGTTGTCCT
>PJUJ01000311.1_pt1 | contig 29923 bp, 32 predicted proteins | sample 1512321 | NCBI WGS metagenome assembly PJUJ01 (sample SAMN08177669, study PRJNA422409) | Feces metagenome, whole genome shotgun sequencing project. | isolation source: Chicken feces enriched on filter paper: beechwood xylan treatment | host: Gallus gallus | place: USA: Madison | collected 2015-01-15 | reverse complement strand
ATCTCGTGGAACTTCGGCTTGCCGGTCAGGAAGGCGGCCGACAGGCCGTGCACCTTCTCGGCCTCGGCCGGCATGTCGCGCAGCGGGTCGCAATATTCGTGGAACGAGCGGCCGGTGGGCATGAAGTCCACCACCTCGATGCAGCCGATTTCGACCAGGCGGTCGCCCGTCTTCGGATCGAAGCCGGTGGTTTCGGTGTCGAGGATGATTTCCCGGGCCATGGCCTTTCAATGGGCCGCTTCGAGTCGCGCATCAAGCGTGGGCGGAGGTTCTCAACAGGGTCAGGATGTCGCGCACCTGGTCCTCGGCGGCCTCCAGGCCCCGGCCCGTGTCGATGACGAAGTCGGCGCGGGCCCGCTTTTCGGCGTCGGGCAGCTGGCGGGCCAGTATCGCCTCGAACTTCTCCGCCGTCATGCCGGGCCGGGCCAGAACCCGCTCGCGCTGGATATCGGCGGGCGCGCTGACCACCACCACCTTATGGACGTTCTTCTGACCGCCGGTCTCGTAGAGCAACGGCACGTCGAGCACGACGATCCCATGCCCGTCGGCCTGCGCCTTCTCGAAAAAGCCGATGCGATGGGCGCCGACCAGCGGGTGGACGATGGCCTCCAGCTTCTCCAGCGCCTCGGGATCGCCGACGACCTGGGCGCTGAGCCGCGCCCGGTCGATCGCGCCGTCCACAACCACGCCCGGAAAGGCCGCCTCGACCGGCCCCACGGCCGCCCCGCCAACGGAATACAGAGCGTGCACGGCGGCGTCTGAATCATAGACCGGCGCGCCCTGGGCCTCGAACATCTTGGCCGTGGTCGACTTGCCCATGCCGATGGAGCCGGTGAGGCCGAGGATGATCACTTCGCTGAGATCCCCAGATGCGCCAGGGCGATGGCGCGCACGTCCACTTGCGCCGGCGGGGCCTGGCCGAAGAAGGCCTCGAACGACGGCACGGCCTGCAGCAGCAGCATTTCCAGGCCGTCCACTGTGGCGCGGCCGGCGGCCTGCGCGCGTTGCAGAAATTCGGTGCGCAGCGGCTTGTAGACCATGTCCATCACCACGCAGCCCTGCGGGGTCAGGGAAAGGTCGGCCGGCGGACCTTCGCCGCCGCCCAGGCCCAGCGAGGTGGCGTTGATCACCAGGCCGGCGTCGGCCAGCAGGGCGGGGAGGGCGTCCTCGCCGGCGGCCGTGACCTTGTCTCCCAACGCGTCGGCGACGGCCTGGGCCTTGGCGAGCGTGCGGTTGACGATGCGCACGGCGGGCGCGCCGGCCAGCAGCAGGGCCGCCGCCGCGCCTCGCGCCGCGCCGCCGGCCCCGAGGATCACGACGGGCGAAGCGGTCACGTCAAAGTCCGGCGCCTGGGCGGCGATCGCGCCCAGCAGGCCCGGGCCGTCGGTGTTGTCGGCGAAGATCGTGCCGTCGTCGCGGAACCGCAGCAGATTGGCGGCGCCGGCCAGGCGGGCGAGATCGCTGGCCTCGTCGGCGCAGGCCAGGGCCCGTTCCTTGAAGGGAATGGTGACGTTCAGCCCCCGGATCACCCCGCCGCGAAAGCCATTCACTAAGGCCTCGAACCGGTCCTCGGCCGGCCCCATCGGCACATAGGCGCCGTCGATGCCCGCCGCCGCCAGCCAGGCGTTGTGCAGGATCGGACTCATCGAATGGACGATCGGCTGGCCGCAGACGCCGGCCACCAGGGCCGCGCCCGTGATCGCCTGCCCGTGTTGAGAACTCATGCCTGGAGGGCTCCGTGCAGGCGCAGGAAGTCGAGCAGGCCGGTCATCGGCAGCCCGAGGATGGTGAAATAGTCGCCGTCGACGCGGTCGAACATCTGCAGGCCTTCGCCCTCCAGCATGTAACAGCCCACCGACGACAGGATCTGCTCGCCGTTGCGCTCCAGATAGCCGTCGAGCCAGGCGTCGCTGAACGGACGCACCGACAGCTTCGCCGTCTCGACCACGCGCCAGATCGGCCGGCCATCGCGGGCGACGACGACGCCGGAATGCAGCTTGTGAACCTCGCCGCGCAGCTCCAGCAGGCGCGCGCGGGCTTCTTCCACCGTGCCGACCTTGTCGAACAGCCGGCCCTTCAGCTCCAGCGTCTGGTCCGAACCGATCACCAGGCCCGGCCGCTTGCCCGAGACCTTGACCGCCTTCATCTCGGCCAGGGCGTCGGCGACGTCGCGCGGGCTGACCTCTTCGGCCAGCAAGCCGGCCTTAGCGGCGTCTTCGTCCACGCCAGCGGCGAGCGCCTCGAACGGCACGCCGGCGTTCTTGAGGATCGTCTGGCGCGTCCAGCTGGTGGAGGCCAGGGTGATAGGGGGAGGGGAGGCGCTCATCCCAGCACCTCGACCTGGCCGCGGCCGCCCGACAGCAGGTTGATGATCGCCGCCGCGGTTTCTTCCACCGACCGGCGGGTGACGTCGATGATCGGCCAGCCGTTGCGTTCGAACAGGCGCCGGGCGGCGATGATCTCGGCCCGCACGCTGTCGGTGTCGATATAATCGCTCTCTCTATTCTCCTTGAGGGAGAGCAGGCGGTTGCGGCGGATCTGGATCAGCCGCTCGGGGCTGGTCATCAGGCCGACGATCAGGGTGTTCTTCAGCTCGAACAGCTGGTCGGGCGGCGGACGACCCGGCACCAGCGGCACATTGGCGGCGCGCACGCCGCGATGGGCCAGATAGATGCAGGTCGGGGTCTTCGACGTGCGCGACACGCCCACAAGAATGACGTCGGCCTGGGTCAGGTCCTGGCCGCCCTGGCCGTCGTCGTGGGCGATGGCGTAGTCCAGCGCCTCGATGCGATCGAAATAGTCGTTGTTCAGCGCGTGCTGCGCGCCCACGCGCGTGGAGATCTTGGCCCCCAGATAGCGCGACATGGCGCTGACCACCGGATCCAGGGCAGCGATGCACGGCATTTCGAGCTTGCGGCAGCCTTCTTCCAGGGCCGCGCGCAGGTTCGGGTCGATGATGGTGTGCATGACCACGCCTGGCGCGCCGGCGATCTCGTCGAGGGCGCGATCCAGCTGACGCGTGGAACGAACCAGCGCGTAGATGTGTTCGATGGGCAGGATGTCGGTGAAACGGGCGCAAACCGCGCGCGCCATGGCGTTGAGCGTCTCGCCCGTGGAGTCCGACACCAAGTGGATGTGGAAGTAGGTGGCGAACCGCGCGGTGTGGCGATCGGTCTCAGCCGAGGCGCCTTCCTGTGGATCGTCCGTTAAAGATTGCTTTACCACTCTGGGCGCCCTCTGGGGACAAGCGGGCGCCAAATACGCCCTGCCGCGGCCACGCGCCGCGCCCCTGTGATAAACGGCCTCATTGACGCCGGACAATCCCCAGCTTGAACCTGCCCTTCAGGACATGTGCCTGAGCGTTCGTCCACGCCTGTGGAAACTCCTAACAGATGGTTAATTTCGCTTTTACCAGCATCTGGGTTCCTTAGGGATTCCAGGGCCCTGGCGGCTTGTCCACGGAGTTCACAAGGTATGACCCCCATGTGGACCAAGCTTGGGCATACCGAGTAGGGCCTGTTGGACTCCTCCACACGGGCGGACTTATCCCCGTGTTGCACTTGCCCTCCTCCTTCCTCCTACCTTTCTAAGAATCTTATTTTTAAGAAGAATAAGAGGGTACGGGGTCTCCCGGACTTGAGTGGGAAGGCTCGCCGGGATTTAACGCCGGTATGACGAGCGCCCCGATCCCGAAGTTTCTCTCCGTGCTGGCTGGCGAGACCGCCGAGCGTCCCCCGGTCTGGTTCATGCGCCAGGCGGGACGGTACCTTCCCGAGTACCGCGCCGTGCGCGCGACGACCCCGGACTTCATCAGCTTCTGCCTGAACCCGGAGAAGGCGGCCGAAGTGACGCTGCAGCCGCTGCGCCGCTTTCCGTATGACGCGGCCATCGTCTTCGCCGACATTCTGCTGATCCCCGGGGCTCTCGGCCAGAAGGTCTGGTTCGAGGCCGGCGAAGGTCCCAAGCTCGGCGAACTGCCTGATCTCGACGCCATGGCCGACAAGGTTGGCCAGGCGGGCGAGGCCCTGAAGGCCGTCGGCGAGACGCTGTCGCGGGTTCGCGCGGACATCGATCCCTCCAAGGCCCTGATCGGCTTCGCCGGCGCGCCTTGGACCGTGGCCACCTACATGATCGAGGGCGGCTCCAGCGATCGTTCGGGCGCGCGGACCTTCGCCTACCAGCACGCCGACAAGCTGGACCGGCTGATCCAGATCCTGGTCGACGCGACGGTGGATTACCTGGCCATGCAGGCGGCTTCCGGCGCCCAGGCGCTGAAGCTGTTCGAGAGCTGGGCTGAAGGCCTCTCAGAGCCGCTGTTCGAGCGCCTGGTGACCCAGCCCCACATAGCCATCGTCGAGGGCCTGCGCGCCCGCGGCGTGACCGTGCCGCTCATCGGCTTCCCCCGCGGGGCCGGAACGCTCGTAGAAGCCTACGCGCAGGCCGTGCCGGTGGAGGCGGTGGCGCTCGACACCTCGGCCTCGGCGAAGCTGGGTCAGACGATCCAGAAGACCAAGACCATCCAGGGCGCTCTCGACCCGCTGCTGCTGCGGGCCGGCGGCGCGGCTCTGGACGAACGCGTCGACCAGATGCTCGCGCAGTGGGGACAGGGCCCCTATATCTTCAACCTGGGTCACGGCATTCTGCCCGACACGCCGATCGCTCATGTCGAGCAGGTGCTGAAGCGGGTGACCGGCCAGTGAGCCAGCAGAAGAACGGTCGCAAGATCGCCGTCGTCCTGTTCAACCTGGGCGGACCCGATCGTCAGGAGGCCGTGCGGCCGTTCCTGTTCAACCTGTTCCGCGATCCGGCGATCATCCAGGCGCCGTTCTTCGTCCGCTATCCGGTGGCGACCCTGATCTCGACCACCCGGGCCAAGTCGGCGCGCGCCAACTACGCCCTGATGGGCGGCGGCTCGCCCCTGCTGCCGGAAACGCAGAAGCAGGCGGCGGCGCTCGAGGCGGTGCTGGCCCAGCGGCTGCCGGGCGATACGGTCAAGACCTTCATCGCCATGCGCTACTGGGATCCGCTGACCGGCGAGACGGCCAAGGCCGTGAAGGCCTTCGCTCCCGACGAGGTGGTGCTGCTGCCGCTCTATCCGCAGTACTCGACCACGACGACGGCCTCGTCGCTGAAAGCGTGGAAGCGCGCTTATCGCAAAGGCCCGGGTCGGACGACGACCGTGTGCTGCTATCCCACGGCCGAAGGGTTCGTGCAGGCGCACGCGGATCTGATCCGCCAGGACTACCTCAAGGCCGGTTCGCCGAAGCCGGCGCGGATCCTGTTCTCGGCCCATGGCCTGCCCGAGAAGGTGATCATCGCCGGCGATCCCTACCAGCGCCAGGTCGAGGCCACGGCCGCCGCCGTGGTCGCCAAGCTGGGGGACATCCTGGGCGAGGGCGTCGACTGGAAGATCAGCTACCAGAGCCGGGTCGGCCCGTTGAAGTGGATCGGTCCGTCGACAGACGACGAGGTCAAGGCGGCCGCGCAAGGAGGCTTGGCGCTGGTGGTCGCGCCGATCGCCTTCGTCTCCGAGCACATCGAGACCCTGGTCGAGCTCGACGTCGAATATCGCGAGCTGGCCTACGAGCACGGCGGCTCGATCTATGTCCGCCCGCCGGCCCTGGGCGTGACGCCGGCGTTCATCGATTGTTTGGGGACTCTGGTCACGCAGGCCCTTGCTGATCCGTCGTCGCTGATCTGCGAAGAAGACCAGCCCTGCCCCAAAGTCCATTCGGGAGCCGCCGCGTGACCGACTTCCTGGTCGAGCATTTCAACCTGATCCGCGGCCTGCACATCCTGGCCGTGATCGCCTGGATGGCGGGGATGCTCTACCTGCCGCGTCTCTACGTCTATCACGCCGGCGCCACGCTGGGTTCGGAGATGGACGCGACCTTCAAGGTCATGGAGCGGCGGCTGCTGCGCGGGATCATCAACCCGGCGATGGTCGCCGCATTGATCTTCGGTCTTGGCTTGATCATGGCCGACGGCGCGATCCGCGGCTGGGACTTTCTGCTGAAGCCCTGGATGCTGGCCAAGCTGGCCGGGGTGTTTTTCCTGTTCGGCTGGCACGGCTTCCTGTCGAAGGCCCGCCGCCAGTTCGAGGCCGGCCAGAACACCCGCTCGGAAAAGTTCTGGCGCGCCACCAACGAGCTGCCCTTCGTGGCGGCGATCGTCATCGTGCTGTCGGTGACGACCAAGTACCTGAACTAGCGGGAAGGGGGCCTGGCCCCCGCATTCTCCCACCTTCATCCTCAGGCAGGATGACGAGCGCCCACAGGACGGCTCCGGTAGCGCTTGACCCCGGGGCCGCCTTGTGGTTCCCGTCTTGGTCAGACGTTGCGGTCATACCGCAGCGTTCCCGCCTTTCACGGATCGCGCCCGTCCTGGTGCGCCTCATGATCCGTTCCCCTGATCGATCCGCGCCGTCGTCAATGGCGCGACCCCATCGCCGCTTCCACGTGGAGCCGGCTGAATTTCTACCCAAGCCCGGATCGTATCCGGGCCACCGTGAGTCCATGCATGTCTGAAGACACCGACCCGCAAGTCCCCGCCGAGCTGGAAACCTCGCTCGACACCGTCGAAACGACGGAAGACGCCGCGATCGACACCACTGCTGAAGCCTCCGCCGACAACGCCGCCGAAGGCGACGCCGGCGACGAGGACGACAACGCCGAAATCACCGCGGCCATCGCCGCCATGGGCCTGACGCGCATGTCGCTGCAGGAACTGAAGGAAAAGTCCCCGGCCGACCTGCTGGCGTTCGCCGAGACCTTCGAGGTCGAGAACGCCAACTCCATGCGCAAGCAGGACATGATGTTCGCCATCCTGAAGACCCTCGCCGAAGAAGGCGTGGAGATCTTCGGTTCGGGCACCATGGAAGTGGTCCAGGACGGCTTCGGCTTCCTGCGCTCGCCTGAAGCCAACTACCTGCCGGGTCCGGACGACATCTACGTTTCGCCCTCGCAGATCCGCAAGTTCGGCCTGCGCACCGGCGACAGCGTCGAGGGCGCGATCCGTTCGCCGCGCGAAGGCGAGCGTTATTTCGCCCTGACCAGCGTCTCGAAGATCAACTTCGAAAGCCCGGAAAACGTCCGCCATAAGGTGCACTTCGACAACTTGACGCCGCTCTATCCGGAAGAGCGCCTGAACATGGAACTGCCCGATCCGACCATCAAGGATCGCTCGGGCCGCGTCATCGACATCGTCGCCCCGCTCGGCAAGGGCCAGCGCTGCCTGATCGTCGCCCCGCCGCGCGTGGGTAAGACGGTGATGCTGCAGAACATTGCCAAGTCGATCGAGACCAACCACCCCGAGTGCTATCTGATCGTCCTGCTGATCGACGAGCGCCCGGAAGAAGTCACCGACATGCAGCGCACGGTGAAGGGCGAGGTCATCGCCTCGACCTTCGACGAGCCGGCCACGCGCCACGTGCAGGTCGCCGAGATGGTCATCGAGAAGGCCAAGCGCCTGGTCGAGCACAAGCGCGACGTCGTCATCCTGCTGGACTCGGTCACGCGTCTGGGCCGCGCCTACAACACCGTGGTGCCGTCGTCGGGCAAGGTCCTGACCGGCGGTGTCGACGCCAACGCCCTGCAGCGCCCCAAGCGCTTCTTCGGCGCTGCGCGCAACGTGGAAGAGGGCGGCTCGCTGTCGATCATCGCCACGGCCCTGATCGACACCGGCAGCCGCATGGACGAAGTCATCTTCGAGGAGTTCAAGGGCACCGGTAACTCGGAAATCGTTCTCGACCGCAAGGTGGCCGACAAGCGCATCTTCCCGGCCATCGACGTGCTCAAGTCGGGCACCCGCAAGGAAGAGCTCATCACCCCGCGCGACCAGCTGCAGAAGACCTACGTGCTGCGCCGGATCCTCAATCCGATGGGCGCTTCGGACGCCATCGAGTTCCTGCTCGAGAAGCTGCGCCAGTCGAAGACGAACGGCGATTTCTTCCAGAGCATGAATACTTAAGCTTGGTGTTTCACGTGAAACACGAGAAAGGCCCCGGAGCGATCCGGGGCCTTTTTTGTTGGTCGGTGGGTCAAGATCCTCCCCTTTGGGGGGAGGTGGCCCAGAGGGCCGGAGGGGGACTTCCACCGTGGGCGGATGGCCCTCGTCCTTCGACAAGCTCAGGATGAGGGCCAAGGTAGGCCTCTTAGAAACTTGGCTCCATCTTCTCAGTCGAAAGCCTCATCCTGAGCTTGTCGAAGGACGAGGCTTTCGCTTCACAGCCTCAGGGAACCAGCACCGTCGCCCCGGTGGTCTTCCGCCCCTCCAGCGCCTCATGCGCCGCCCGCGCCTCCGCCAGCGGGAAGCGCTGGCCGATCTCGATCTTCACCGCGCCCGAGGCCAGGACCTCGAACAGGGCCGCGGCGCTCTCGTCGAGCTCTTCGGTCGTGACGATGTAGTCGAACAGGCGAGGGCGGGTGATCCAGGCCGACTTGGCGCCCAGCTCCAGCGGAGCGAACGGCGGCACGGGTCCCGAGGCGTTGCCATAGGTCACCAGCACGCCGCGACGGCCCAGGCTCTTCAGGCTGCCCTGGAAGGTGTCCTTGCCGACGCCGTCATAGACGACCGGCACGCCGGCCCCGCTGGTGATCTCCGCCACCCGGGCGGCGACGTCCTCGTGGTCGTAGAGGATCACGTGGTCGGCGCCGAGGTCGCGGACGATCTGCGCCTTGGCCTCGGAGCCGACCGTGGCGATCACGCTCGCGCCCAGGGCCTTGGCCCACTGCACCAGGATCTGGCCGACTCCGCCGGCGGCGGCGTGGACCAGCACGGTCTGGCCGGCCTGCACCGTGAAGCAGCGACGGACCAGGAACTCGGCCGTCATGCCCTTCAGCAGCACAGCGGCGGCGACCTCCAGTTCGACGCCGTCGGGGACCTTCACCGCCCGGTCGGCCGGGACGACCGAGGCCTGCGCATAAGCGCCCATCGTGCCGTTATAGGCGACGCGATCGCCGACGGCGAAGCGGGTCACACCCTCACCAACGGCTTCCACGTGGCCGGCGGCCTCCAGGCCGAGCACCTGCGGGTACTTCAGCGGATAGAGGCCGGAGCGGTGATAGGTGTCGATGAAGTTCAGACCGACGGCCGCGTGGCGGACGAGGATCTGGCCGGGGCCGGGGGAGGGCAGGTCGCGCTCGACGACCTCCAGCCCTTCGGGGCCGCCGGCGGCCTTGGCTTCGACGGCCAGCATCAGGCGAGGGTCTTCTTGAAGAAGGCCAGGCTGCGGCCGTTGGCGAGGGACGCATCGGCGGCGTCATAGTGCTCACCACCTTCACGCGCGAAAGCGTGGTCGCGGCCGGCATAGGTATGAAGCGTGATCTGCGGGTGGTCCTTCAGCGCCGCGAAGATCACCTGCTGGGCTTCCTTGGGCACGAACTTGTCTTCCTCGGCCACGTGCAGCAGCAGCGGCTTTTCCAGCTTCTCGGCCTCGCCGACGTGCTTCTCCAGGCCGACGCCGTAGTAGGAGACCGAGGCGTCCGCGTCGGTGCGGGTCGCCGTCAGGAAGGCCAGCAGGCCGCCCAGGCAGTAGCCGACCGCGCCGACCTTGCCCGACGACTGTGGGCGGATGGCGTCGATGGTCGCGTCGATGTCGGAGACCCCGGCGTCCACGTCGAACGCGTTGAACAGTTCGAAGGCCTTCTTCCACTCGGCCTCGGACTTGTCGGTGATGTCGATGCCGGGCTCGATCCGCCAGAAGAGGTCGGGGCAGACGGCCAGGAAGCCCTCGCCGGCCAGCTTGTCGCAGATGTCGCGCATGACCTGGTTGACGCCGAAGATCTCCTGGATGACGACGATGGCCGGCGGCGCGGCGTCACCCGTGGCGGGACGCGCCAAATAGGCCGTGAAGTCGCCGTCGGGCGTGGTGATCGTGAGGGTCTCGCTCATTGGGCTTTCTCCGTACTCAAGGCCACCATGGGGGCCACCCTTGGGCCGTCGATTGGGACTTTCGACCGAAGCGCTCTAACCTGTGGCGAGCAGGGTGCGACGTCACAATCTCGTGGCCCGCCGCCAGGGAACCTTTTCGATGAAGATGACGATCGAGATCGACTGCACCCCGGTCGAGGCGCGGGCCTTTCTGGGCCTGCCGGACGTGAGCCCGCTGAACGAACATCTCGTCAAGGAGATGCAGGCGCGGATGGATTCCAACATGGCGATGCTGGCGCCCGAGGAACTGCTGAAGAACTGGATGGCGTTCGGCGCCGGCGCCCAGGACAGCTTCCGCAAGCTGATGACGGCCGCGGCCGGAGCGGCGGTCGGCAAGCGCGACTGATCTGATGGTCGATACGATCTACGCGCCGGCCACCGCGGCCGGTCGCGCCGCCGTGGCGGTGATCCGCGTCTCCGGTCCCGCCAGCAGCGACGCTGTACGGGCCCTCACGGGAAACCTGCCCAAGCCGCGTCAGGCGGCCTTGCGCACCCTCCGCCACGACGGCGTTGCGCTCGATGACGCCCTGGTGCTGTGGTTCCAGGGGCCGGCCAGCTACACCGGCGAGGACGCTGCGGAGTTCCACGTGCACGGCGGCCGGGCGGTTGTCGAGGCGCTGCTGTCGGCGCTGTCGGCCCTGGGCTTGCGCCTGGCCGAGCCCGGCGAGTTCACCCGGCGCGCCTTCCAGCATGGCAAGCTCGACCTGGCCCAGGCCGAGGCGGTCGGCGACCTGATCGACGCCGAGACCGAGGGCCAGCGCAAGCAGGCTCTGGGTCAGTTGGGCGGGGCCCTCGGCCGTCGCTACGACGCCTGGCGCGACCTGCTGGTCCAGGCCCTGGCCATGCTGGAAGCGGCCGTCGACTTCCCCGACGAGGAGTTGCCGGAGGACGTGGCGGCTCGCGCGCGGCCGGGGCTGGAGACCCTGAAGGTCGAGATCGACGCGGCCCTGGCCGATGTCGCACGTGGCAGGCGGGTGCGGGACGGCTTCCGCATCGCCCTGGTCGGCGCGCCCAACGCCGGCAAGAGCACGCTGCTGAACGCCCTGGCCGAGCGCGACGCCGCCATCGTCACGGCGACCCCGGGCACCACGCGGGACGTCATCGAGGTCCCCCTGGTGCTGGGCGGCTACAAGGCCTTGCTGGCCGATACGGCCGGCATCCGCGAGACGGCCGACGATATCGAGGCCGAGGGCGTGCGCCGGGCGCGGGCCTGGGCCGAAGACGCCGATCTGCGCCTGTGGGTCGTGGACGCGGCGGAGTTTCACGTGAAACATTCCGAACACCACGCAATAATCCGTAGCGGCGACTGGATGGTGGTCAACAAGACCGATCTGGTAGAGCCGGGCGTCGTGGCGGCCATACGCACTGAGGCCGAGGCGCTGGGGTTGCACGTGGCGGCGCTGTCGGCGCGGGAGGAGGGGGCCGATCCCATCCGCGCCGTCCTGACCGATCACGTGGTCGAGGCGCTGTCCGGCGCGGAGTTCCCGGCGGCCACCCGGATCCGCCACGCGGAACGCCTGGGGGAGGCGAGGGCCTATCTGGAGCGCGCCTTGGCGGAAACCGACGACGTGGAACTGGCCGCGGAGGACGTTCGTCTCGCCGCCCGGGCGCTTTCCCGGATCACCGGCCGGATCGACCCGGAAGACGTACTTGACCGTGTCTTTTCAAGCTTCTGCATTGGGAAGTGAATGTTTCACGTGGAACACCGCCTTGAATGGTCCACAGGCTGACCACAGATACGCACACGGCGTTTCACGTGAAACGCGCCGGTCTCGACTCGCCCACAGGGCGGCTTGCGGCTATAAGTCTGGACACGCCCCCGCCGCGACGGGGGCGTTCCGCATTGAGGCGCTTCTCCCTTGTCCACTATCTCGCCCCCCAATGGCCAACAGGCCTGGGACGTCATCGTCATCGGCGGCGGTCATGCCGGCTGCGAAGCCGCGGCCGCGGCCGCGCGCACCGGCGCGCGCACCCTGCTGCTGACCCACAAACGTGAAACCGTCGGCGAGATGTCGTGCAACCCGGCCATCGGCGGCCTGGGCAAGGGCCACCTGGTTCGCGAGATCGACTCCCTCGACGGCCTGATGGGCCGCATGGCCGACAAGGCCGGCATCCAGTATCGGATGCTGAACCGCTCCAAGGGCCCCGCCGTGCGCGGCCCGCGCTCTCAGATCGACCGCAAGCTCTATCGCGAGGCCATGCAGGCCGAGCTGTTCGCCTATCCGAACCTCGACGTCATCGCCGCCGCGGCCGAAGACCTCATCGTCGAGGACGGCCACGTGGCCGGCGCCGTGGACGGGGAGGGGAGCGTCTATCGCGCCCCGAAGGTGGTGCTGACCACCGGCACCTTCCTCAAGGGGCTGATCCACCAAGGCGAGACCCGCATCCCGGCCGGCCGCGTGGGCGACCAGCCGTCCATCGGCCTGTCCGACCGCCTCTATGGCCTGGGCTTCGACATGGGCCGCCTGAAGACTGGCACGCCCGCCCGCCTGGACGGCAAGACCATCGCCTGGGATCGCCTGGAGATGCAGGCGGCCGACGAAGAGCCCGTGCCGTTCTCCTTCCTCAACGACCGTATCGATGTGCCGCAGATCCGCTGCGGCATCACCTATACGACCGAAGAGACCCACAAGATCATCGCCGAGCGCCTGGGCGAGTCCGCCGTCTATGGCGGCCGCGCCACGGGGGTCGGCCCGCGCTATTGCCCGTCGATCGAGGACAAGGTCGTCCGCTTCGCCGACAAGACCAGCCACCAGGTGTTCCTGGAGCCGGAAGGCCTGGACGACGACACCGTCTATCCGAACGGCGTCTCGACCTCGGTGTCGGCCGAGACCCAGCTGCTCTTCCTGCGCACCATTCCCGGCCTCGAGGCCGTGGAGGTGATCCGCTACGGCTATGCGATCGAATACGACTATGTTGATCCGCGCGAGCTCTACGCCACGCTGGAGACCAAGCGCCTGCCGGGCCTCTATCTGGCCGGCCAGATCAACGGCACCACGGGCTATGAAGAAGCCGGGGCGCAGGGCCTGGTCGCCGGCATGAACGCCGCGCTGTCGGCGCTGGGCCGTGAGCCGGCCGTCTTCGCCCGCGACGAGGCCTATATCGGCGTGATGATCGACGACCTGGTCACACGTGGCGTGACCGAGCCCTACCGCATGTTCACCAGCCGGGCCGAGTTCCGCCTGACCCTGCGCGCCGACAACGCCGACCAGCGCCTGACCGGGCGCGGCGTCGAACTGGGCGTCGTCGGCGAGGTCCGCGCCGCCGCCTGGGAGGCCAAGGCCGCCGAACTGGCCGCCGTCCGCGCCCGTGCTCGCGCCCTCAATATGACCCCGGCCGAAGCGGTCAAAGCCGGCTTCAAGGTCAATGCCGACGGCCAGCGCCGCGACGTCCTGGCCATGCTGGCCTATCCCGACGTCGGCCTGGACGACCTGATCCGCGTGTGGCCGGAGATCGCCGACTGGAGCCCGATGGCCCGCGAGCAGATCGAAATCGAGGCGGCCTATGCCGGCTATCTCGACCGCCAGCGCGCCGACGCCGAATCCCTGCGCAAGGACGAGGACCTGCGCCTGCCGGCCGACCTCGACTACCGCGACATCGGCAGCCTCTCCAACGAGGTGCGCGAGAAGCTGATCCGTGTGAAGCCCCTGACCCTGGGCCAGGCCGCCCGCATCGAGGGGGTGACCCCCGGCGCATTGACGGCCCTGCTGGCCCACGTTCGTCGGGGTCTCGCCGCCTGATGGCTGTTTCGGAACTCGTCATCGAGACGCTCGACCCGGTCGACGCCCCGGCCTTCCAGAGGCTGACGGGCGCGACCGACGCCCAGATCGCGGATCTTGCCCGCTATCGCGAACTGCTGGCCGAGTGGAACGCGGTGATGAACCTGGTCGGTCCGGCCTCGATGGCGGCCTACTGGAACCGCCACGCCTGGGACAGCGCCCAGCTGCTGACCTTCGCCCCCCAGGCCAAGGTCTGGGCCGACCTGGGGGCCGGCGCCGGCCTGCCCGGCGTGGTGCTGGCCATCCTGCTGAAGGGCGTGCCCGGGGCCAAGGTCCACCTCGTCGAGAGCATGGCCAAGCGCTGCCGCTTCCTTGAGGCCGTTTCCCGCGAGCTCGACCTGCCCGTCGAGATCCACAACGCCCGCGCCGAGAGCCTGGACCTGAAGGTCCAGGTGGTCACGGCCCGGGCCTGCGCGCCGATGCCGCGCCTGCTGGAATTCGCCCAACCCTATTTCAAGCGCGGCGCGGTCGCCTGGCTCCTGAAGGGCCAGGAGGTCGCCGCCGAGATCGCCGAAGCCGAGAAGACCTGGAAGTTCGAGTCGGACGTGCGGAGCTCCAAGAGCGATCCGCGCGGCCATGTCGTGCAAATCAAGGGGCTGAGCCGTGTCCGCAAAGTCTGAGCTGAGAGTCCTGGCCGTCGCCAACCAGAAGGGCGGGGTGGGCAAGACCACCACGGCCATCAACCTGGGCACCGCCCTGGCGGCCTGCGGCGAGCGCGTGCTGCTGATCGACGCCGACCCGCAGGGCAACTGCTCCACGGGCCTGGGCATCGGCCGCCTGCAGCGCAAGAAGACGCTGTACGACGTGCTGATGGGCGAGGCGCCGGTGATCGAGGCCGCCGTCCAGACCTCGCTGCCGGGCCTGGACGTGATCCCGGCCGACGCCGACCTGTCGGGCGTCGAGCTGGAGCTGGGTCAGGTGGCCCGCCGTTCCTACCGCCTGCGCGACGCCCTGGAGCCGCTGCGCGCCAACGGGCCCTACACCTACGTGCTGATCGACTGCCCGCCGTCGCTGAACGTGCTGACGGTCAACGCCATGACCGCGGCCGACGCCGTGTTCGTGCCGCTGCAGTGCGAGTTCTTCGCCCTGGAGGGCCTGACCCAGCTGATCCGCACCATCGAGCGCGTCCGTGGCAGCCTCAATCCGCGCCTGGAGATCCAGGGCGTGGTGCTGACCATGTACGATCGTCGCAACAGCCTGTCCGAACAGGTGGCCAAGGATGTCCGAGATCACTTCGGCGACAAGGTCTATGACGCGGTCATACCGCGCAACGTCCGGGTGTCGGAGGCGCCGTCGTTCGGCAAGCCGGTGCTGCTGTACGACCTCAAATGCGCCGGATCGCAGGCCTATCTGCGGCTGGCCCGCGAGGTCATCAGCCGCGAGAAGGACCGTCAGGCCCAGGCGGCCTGATCCACAGGTCCTCACGACCTGAGGATACGGGTCGAAGTCGTTATCGAATTTGAAGTTTCCAGGAGACGGTCGTGGTCGGTGAAGCGGGGATGTCGGAAGGCCGTCGGGGTCTGGGTCGCGGTCTGTCGGCGCTGCTGGGCGAGGTCGATGCGGCCCCCGCACAGGCGCCGGGCGACAATACCGGCGGCTCGCGCGAGGCGCCGATCGAGCTGCTGAAGCGTAATCCCGATCAGCCCCGCCGGACCTTCCGCGAGGATGACCTGGTAGAACTGGCCAACTCGATCGCCGAGAAGGGCGTGCTGCAGCCGATCCTGGTGCGGCCGGCGCCAGGCGCTCCGGGCGAGTACCAGATCGTCGCCGGCGAGCGTCGCTGGCGCGCCGCCCAGCGGGCCGGCCTCAAGACCGTGCCGATCATTGTGCGCGAGCTCGACGACCTGGCTGTGCTCGAGATCGGCATCATCGAGAACGTCCAGCGCTCGGACCTCAACATCCTCGAAGAGGCGCTGAGCTACCGCGTGCTGATGGACAAGTTCGGCCGCACCCAGGACGCCATCGCCCAGACCATCGGCAAGAGCCGCAGCCACGTGGCCAACACCCTGCGCCTGCTGGCCCTGCCGGAAGCCGTGCAACAGCACCTGGTCACCGGGGCCCTGACGGCCGGCCACGCCCGCGCCATCGCCACGGCGGCCGATCCCGGCGCCCTGGCCCAACAGGTCATCGACGGCGGCCTGTCGGTGCGCGAGACCGAGGCCCTGGCCCGCGTCGCCCAGACCGGCGATGCGACCCCGCGCGCCAAGGCCGGCGGCGCGCCCAAGGCGCCGCGCGCCAAGGACACCGACACCCAGGCCCTGGAAGCCGACCTGTCGTCGGTGCTCGGCCTCGACGTCGAGATCGACCATCGCGGCGGCGCCGGTTCGCTGATCGTCCGCTACGCGACGCTCGAGCAACTCGATGACCTCTGCAACCGCCTGACCCGGGGCGCCTGAAACAGGGCGTATTGAGGGTCTTCTGTCGCGCACGGAAGAAGGCGCGGCCGTATACCGGGCCGCGCCGTTCGCCACAGGCGAGGGCAGATCGGCGCTGATTTCGCGCTAAGGCCTTGCTCAGCAAGGCGAAAGCCGGATCCGACGGCATAAATCGGTCGTCCGTCCCGCGATGATTTTCCACAAGACCGGCGATTGCTTGCGCTAAAAGGTTTTGCCTTGAAGGCCGAATCTCTATCTCGGCCTTTTCGCCGTGCGGGGCCTTATGTGCGGGGGCACGTATCTCAAGGTTCGAACAGGGCGAACGACGCGATCGCGCCGTCGGGCGCGATCCGCAGGACGCCGATCATCGTCATGTCCGTCCAGGTCACACGATAGAGGCTCGCGCGCAGGCCGCCGATCTCGTCGCTGCGTAGCTGGACGATCGCCGCCGGCGGGCCGAGCGATTTCAGGCTCGCGCGATAGTCATGAAGCACGGCGCCGGAGAGATAGGCCGAGAGATCGGGGCTCAGCCGCCCACGGTCGAGATCGCCTCGGCAAGTTGGATGAGCAGCGCGCGGAACCGGTCTAGCGCCTCGGGGTCCGCGACAGGCGCCGCCGGCAGGGGACGGGGCGTTTCTGCGACGGAGATCTCGCGCCCAGGCAGCAGCAGGCGCTCCAGCGCGTCGGCTACGCCGCCGACGGCGTGGCCGTAGTCGGCGTTTGACAGCACCACGACCGCTGCCGCGTCGTCCGGATAGACCCGGTTCTCGGCGGTGAAGCCATAGGCCGCGCCGTCGTGGCGACCCCGGCGACGGCCTGCGCCCACATCAACATAGACGCCCAGGCCGTAGGCTGTGTCGGAGCCGTCCGTCAGGCGGGCCGTCTCGCGCTGGGCCGCCCAGGCGCTGGCCGAGAGCAGGCGGCCGTCGAGCATGGCGACATCCCAGCGCGCCAGGTCGGAGGCGGTCATGGCCAGACCGCCGGCTCCGAAGGTCCAGCCCGGACCCGCTTGGGGCGCGACGCGAGGCGGCTGGGTGGCGGTGCGCGTATAGCCTCGGGCGTCGGAGGCGGCGAGGGGACGCCGGTCGGTCGGTGCGGCGCTGGTCATGTTCAGGGGCGCGAAGATCTCGTCCGCGAGCAGATCGGCCAAGGAGCGGCCGGAGGCCTGCTCGACGACCAGGCCGGCGACCGCATAGCCGGTGTTGCTGTAGTCCCAGCGCGTACCGGGCGGGAAGTCGAGCGGCGCGCGGCCCCAGCGCCGGGCGATGTCGATCGGGGCGATCGGCCGCTCGCTCTCGGCCGGCAGGAAATCGAGCATGAAGTAGCTGTTGTAGCCGGCCGTGTGGTTGATAGCCTGGCGCAGCGTGATCGTCTCGCCGCCGGAGAGGCCGGAGAGGCCGGGGAGACGGGCCGAGACCTTGTCGTCGAGCGCCAGCGCGCCCTTGTCGGCCAAACGCAGCGCAACGGCGGCGGTGAACTGCTTGGAGACCGAGCCGATGTCGTAGCGGGCGTCGACGTCGGCGGCCTGTGGCGGGTCGAGCGTTCGCAGTCCATAGGCCTTGGCGAAGGCCAACTGGCCGCCGCGGACCACGGCGATCGACAGCGAGGGGGTGACGCCGTCCGCCAGGGCCTTGGCGGCTATGGCGTCGACCTGGGCGATCTCGCCGACGGTCAGGGACTGGGCGAAGGCGGGCGACGCGCCAAGCCAAAACAGACTGGCCGCCAGCAAGACGCCGCGCATGATGCTTCCCCCACCCGATCCGAGGGGGAAGCCAATCAGTTTACTGGCGTAAGATCAACCTTGCGCGGGTCAGAGCCCCAGCCGCCGCGCGCGGCCGGCGATCTGCAGGGCCAGGCGTTCGGCGATCAGCTGGTCGGGCGAGCCGGAGGTCTTGCAGGCCTTGTCGGCGGTCAGGATGTCCTGCTGCACGGTCAGGAGATGTTCCAGCGACCAGGCGCGGGCCTGGCGCAGAAACTCGCGCTCGGTCTTCCAGAACACGCCCGAGGCCTTGGCGGCGGCCCCGAGATCCACACCGCTCTTGTGCAGGGTCAGGGTGCGGCGTAGGCGGCCCAGATAGTAGCCCATGGCCCGCACGGCCGCCGGACCGCCTTCACCCTCCTGGGCGGCGCGGCGCAGGCCGGCCTGGGCGGGACCGATGCGGCCGCCGAAGGCGTCGGCGGCGGCGTCGCTCAGCGAAGCCTCGGGCTCGACGCCGAGAAAGTCGGTCAGGTCGGCCGGCGTGGCCACCACGCCGCTGTTGGGGCCGAGATACAGCGCCAGCCGCTCGATCTCGGCGCGGGCCACGCCGCGCTCCTTGGGCAGGCGGTTGACGAACAGATCCAGCGCCTCGCCATTGAGGCTGACGCCGTCCCTCGACAGCGCGTCGCGGGTCAGGCGCGCCATGTCGCCGACCTCGTCCTCATAGCAGGGGATGACGTAGCAGCCGTTGGCCTTCTCACCCGTCTTGCGCAGGGCGGAGTCGCGGCCCAGGGCCCCGGCCTCGACCAGGAAGAAGGCCTCCGGGTTCAGGCGGCCCTCGACATGGGCGGTGAGGGCCTCAGCGGCCTGCTTGTCGGGACCGGCCTTCTCGCCCATCAGGCGCAGGCGCACCAGGCGCTTGCCGCCCATCATCGACAGGGCGGCCAGCTCGTCTTCCAGACGGCCCGGCTGGCTGTCGAGGTCGCCCTCGGTCAGCAGGGCGGTGTCGAAGGGATCGTCGGGCCGCTCGACCACCTTGTGGGCGAGCTGGGTTGCGCGGTCGCGCACGACGCCGCGATCCTTGCCGTAGATGACGACGGCCCGGACGTCGGGGGTCGGATCCTTCAGGAACCGCTCGACGTCCTGCCGCTTGGAAAGAATGGCCACGAGGTCAGGCGGGCGCCTTGCCGGCCAGCCAGGCGGCGAGGTCCAGCTGGATCTTGCGCGCCACCTCGGCGGCGGCCCGTTCCTGGCCGTCCTGCTGGGCGGCGATAGCCGCATAAGGCTGGTCGGCGGAGTCGTAGGTCACCACGGCGATCGTCTGGCCCTTGCGGACCTCCGAGCCGGTCGTGGCGTCGACCAGCTTCCAGTCGACCTTCATGTTGAGCTCGTAGCGGTTGGCCACGTTGTCCACGCGCACGCCGCGGGCGTAGCGGTTTTCCTTCACCGTGTAGCTCAGGCGGTGCGAGGGCAGGACGCTGGGGTTGCGCGCCAGGGCGTCTTCCAGCTGCTCGCGCAGCAGGTAGCCGGCGCGGCCCTCGGCGGCCACCACCTCGATCGCGCCGAGCCCGCCGGTGACCCCGTGCTGGGCGTAGAGCGGGGTGAAACCGCAGGCCGAGAGGGCCAGGGTCGAGAGGAGGGCGGCGGCCGTCAGGAGACGCTTCATGGATCAGTTCGCCACGATGTTGACGATGCGGTCTTTGACCACGATCACCTTGCGGACCGTGACCCCCTCAAGGTGGGCCATGACGCCCGGATCCGCCAGAGCGATTTTCTGCACCTCGTCGTCCGGGGCGCCGGCCTTGACCTTGATCTCGCCGCGACGCTTGCCGTTGATCTGGATCGGCAGCACACGCTCGTCGTCGGCGGCCAGGGCCGGATCGGCCTTGGGCCAGGCGGCATCGACCACCATGCCCTCGCGACCCAGACGCACCCAGGCCTCTTCGGCCAGGTGAGGCGTGAACGGGGCGACCAGGCGAGCCAGGATGTCCAGGGCCTCGGCGCGGGCCGCCAGCACGGCTTGGGTGGCGCCTTCTGCCGGAGCGGCCTTCAGGGCGTTCAGGAACTCATACAGGCGCGCCACGCCGCTGTTGAAGCGGAAGCCCTCGATGCTGTCGGTGACGAAGCCGATCAGCTTGTGGGCCGCCTTGCGCAGGGCCAGGGCCGTCTCGTCGGCCTCGTCATGGGCGAAGTCGCCGGCTGGCTGGCTGTCGAACTCGTTCCACAGCCGGTGGGTGAAGCGCCAGGAGCCCTCCACGCCGCTGTTGGTCCACTGCACGTCGCGCTCGGGCGGGCTGTCGCTCATCACGAACAGGCGCGCGGCGTCGACGCCATAGGCCTCGAAGATGTCTTCCGGAGCGACGACGTTCTTCTTGGACTTCGACATCTTCTCGATGTCGCCGATGAGGATCGGCGCGCCGGTCTTGGCGTGCTTGGCGGTGCGGCTATTGCCTTCGGCCGTGATCACCACGTCCGACGGCTCGACCCACTCGCCGGCCTCGTTCTTGTAGGCTTCGTGAGTGACCATGCCCTGGGTGAACAGGCCCGCGAACGGCTCGTCCACCGACAGCAGGCCCTCGTCCTTCAGCGCCTTGGTGATGAAGCGGGCGTACAGCAGGTGCAGCACCGCGTGCTCGACGCCGCCGATATACTGATCCACCGGCATCCAGTGGTCGGCGCAGGCCTTGTCGATCGGCTCGGCGGCGGTCGGGTCGGTGAAGCGGGCGAAGTACCAGCTGCTGTCCACGAAGGTGTCCAGCGTGTCGGTCTCGCGCTCGGCCGGGGCGCCGCACGACGGGCAGTTGACGTGCTTCCAGGTCGGGTGCCGCACCAGCGGGTTGCCCGGCTTGTTGGGGTCGAAGGTGACGTCCTCGGGCAGCACCACCGGCAGCTGGTCCTCCGGCACCGACACCGGGCCGCAGGCCTCGCAGTGGATGACCGGGATCGGGCAGCCCCAGTAGCGCTGGCGCGAGACGCCCCAGTCGCGCAAGCGGTAGACGGTCGCGCCCTGGCCCTGGCCGGCGGCCTCGATGCGCGAGACGGCCTCGGCCTTGGCGGCCTCGACGTCCATTCCGTCCAGGAATTCCGAGTTGAAGATCTTGCCGGGGCCGACATAGGCCTCCTTGCCGACCGTGAACTCGGCCGGATCCGCGCCCGCCGGCAACACCACCGGCTTGACCGGCAGGTCGTACTTGCGGGCGAAGTCCAGGTCGCGCTGGTCGTGGGCCGGGCAGGCGAAGATCGCGCCGGTGCCGTAGTCCATCAGGATGAAGTTGGCGATCCAGACGGGCAGGGTGATCGACGGGTCCAGCGGGTGCTTCACCCGCAGGCCGGTGTCGCGGCCCAGCTTCTCGGCGCCTTCGATGTCGGCCTCGGAGGTGCCGCCCTTGCGGCATTCAGCGATGAAGGCCTGCAGGTCGGGGTTCTCGACCGCCAGCTGCTCGGCCAGCGGGTGCTCGGGGGCGATGCCCACGAAGCTGGCGCCGAACAGGGTGTCGGGACGGGTGGTGTAGACCTCCAGCCCCTCGGCCAGGCCGTCCGGAGCCTCGCCATCAAATTGGAACTTGAACCGCAGCCCCTTGGACCGGCCGATCCAGTTCTCCTGCATGATGCGGACCTTCTCGGGCCAGCGATCCAGGGTCTTCAGGCCGTCGATCAGGGCGTCGGCATAGTCGGTGATGCGCAGGAACCACTGGGTCAGCTTACGCTTCTCCACGGTCGCGCCGGAGCGCCAGCCCTTGCCGTCGATGACCTGCTCGTTGGCCAGGACGGTCATGTCGACCGGGTCCCAGTTGACCGAGGCTTCCTTGCGATAGACCAGGCCGCGCTTCAGCAGGCGCAGGAACCAGGCCTGCTGCTTGCCGTAATATTCCGGGTCGCAGGTGGCGAACTCGCGCGACCAGTCGACCGACAGGCCCAGGGCCTTCAGCTGCTCGCGCATGGCGGCGATGTTGTCGTAGGTCCAGCCCTTGGGGTGGACGCCGCGCTCCATGGCGGCGTTCTCGGCCGGCATGCCGAAGGCGTCCCAGCCCATCGGGTGCAGCACGTTGAAGCCCTGGGCGCGCTTGTAGCGGGCTACGACGTCGCCCATGGCGTAGTTGCGCACGTGGCCCATGTGGATGCGCCCCGACGGATAGGGGAACATCTCGAGCACGTAGTATTTCGGCCGCGCATCCGGGGTGATCGGCGTCAGGAACGTCTCGGCTTTCGCCCAGCGTTCACGCCACTTCGGCTCGGTGTCTTTGGGATTGTAGCGGGCCATGGAAACCAGAGATGCTTGCGGTCGATGCGCAACGGGCGCGTTCCGCAGACGTCATAAGCGGTTTCGCGGCCGAAGCGCGCCTAAATATGCGAACGGGAGCCCCGTGTCGCCAGGGAGCTCCCGAAAGGCGTGCGAAGGACGAAAGGTCCTTAGTTCTTGATGTTCGAGAGGCGAAGCTGGCGCGCGCGCGTCAGGATGGCGTTCTCGATGTCGGTCGCGGTCTGATCCGCGGCCGCCGTGTCGACCCAGGCGCCCGAAGCGTCCTTGGCCTGCTTGAAGATGGTCACGTTCAGACCATCGGCGCGCAGGCGGGTGTCGAGGATGTAGACGGTCGCCTTGAACCGCTCTTCCGGCTTTTCCGGGTTCACGTACCAGTCGGTGACGATCACGCCGCCGTACGGGTCGGCCGAAGCCAGCGGCATGAACGCCAGGGTGTCCAGCGACGCGCGCCACAGGAAGCCGTTGACGCCGATCGAGCCTTCGCTCGTGGCGGCCTTGGGCGCGCTCTTCTTGAAGAGGCCGAAGGGCTGGAAGCCCGGCTCTTCGCTCTGGGTCGTGAAGGTCTTGGGCGGCTTGTTGCTGCTGCAAGCGCCAACGCCGAGAACCGACAGCGCCAGAACGCCAGCGGCGACGCCGCGCAACACCGACCCACGCTCAAACGCCATAGTACCTTGCTCCAAATGTCTGCCGGCGCGTGCGCGCAGCCCAGGCGCGCCCCCGCAGCCGGAACGGCTCTATAGCATGGCCGCGCCGCGTCAAAACAGGAATCGCGTGACATGACCGCCACAGGCGCCGCTTGAATCGTAACCTGCGACGATCCGCGTGATCCAAGCCCTGTTGACCGCGTTGTATTCAGGCCTTTATTCGGCGTTCAGGGTGTCCGTGCCTATATAGGGTTCGGGCAGGGGTAATTTTGGGGACAGGTGTCGAGTGACGAAGGTCGCGACCCAATTCGTGATGGCAGGCGCCGCCGCCGCGCTGATCCTGACGGGATCGGCCTCGATCGCGCACGCCCAGACGAAGACCCGCACCGCGCCCGCCACCGCCGACTTCTCCGTCAAGAACGACTTCACCGGTTCGCAGGGCGCGCCCTTCAGCCCGCAAGGCCCGAAGAAGACCCTCGAATTCGACGCCCGCAAGGGCAAGTGGGGCCTCAAGCTCGACCTCGACCAGCCCGTCGGCCGCGACATGGAGCTGAAGGACGTCCAGGCCGGGGCCTACTTCAAGGTCACCCCGTCGATCCGCGTCGGCGGCGCCGTGGCCCTGGGCGAGAACAACCCCGCCGTGGCCGCCCGCAAGAACGAAACCCGCGAGCCCGCCCCGCGCGTGAAGCTCGAGACGGCGTTCAAGTTCTGATTTTCGGCGCCTAGGCGCTGAACCCCTCGATCCCCGCCAAGCCATAGACGCCCGCGCCGACCAGCGCGTCGGCGGTCTTCGCATTGACGCCGCCCAGGGCGTAGAAGGGCAGGGCGACGCTGGCCGCGATCGCGGCCAGACCCTCGACCTCCAACGGCGTTCCGGCCGACGGGCTGTTGCTAGGAAAGACCGGCGAGACCACCAGCGCCTCTACTCCCGCCAACTCGGCCGTTCGCGCCGCCGCAGCATCGTGCGCCGCCGCCGTGACCCGCCAGGCTGGATGGGCCGCGCGGATGGCCGGGGCTGTCTCGGCCAGCCGCTGGGGCAGGTGCACGCCATGCGCGCCGATCGCTTCGGCCAGGGCCACATCGGCGCCAGCCAGCAGCAGCAGGCCGCGCCTTTGGGCGATCGCCGTCAGGCGCAGGCCGCGCTCGACCGCGTCTGCGGCGTCGAAGGGCCGATAGACGATGCCCGCGCCGGCCGGCAGGCGCTCGGCGACGCCTTCCGGATCGGGCGTGCGGACCGGATCGGTGAAAAACAACAGCCGGGGCAGGGGATCGCCGGGCCAGGCCCATGGGCGAAGCCGCGCGGCCGTTCTAGAGAGGGTCTCCAGACTGTCCGTTACCTGGTCCGCCATGTCCGAAGCCCTGATCTCCATCCAGTCCCGCATCGCCGCCGCCGCGCAGGCCGCCGGCCGCGCCGCCGACGCCGTCCAGCTGGTGGCGGTGTCGAAGCTGCAGCCCTGGGACCATATCGCCCCGGTCTTCGACGGGGGCCAGCGGGTTTTCGGCGAGAACCGCGTGCAGGAGGCCAAGGAACGCTGGAGCGGGCATCGCGGCGAGATCGAACTGCGCCTGATCGGCCCCCTGCAGACCAACAAGGCCCGCGACGCCGTGGCCTTCTTCGACGTCGTCGAGACCCTCGACCGCGAAAAGCTGGCCCGCGTGCTGGCCGACGAGGTCCAGGCCCTGGGCAAGGCCCCGCGCCTCTATGTCCAGGTCAACACCGGTGAGGAGCCGCAGAAGGCCGGGATCATCCCCGCCGACGCCGATACCTTCATCGCCGCTTGCCGAGGGACCTACGGCCTCTCCCTGGAAGGCCTGATGTGCATCCCGCCGGCCGACGAGGACCCCGCTCCGCATTTCCGCCTGCTCGCCGACATCGCCGCCCGCAACGGCCTCGCGAAGCTCTCCATGGGCATGAGCGACGACTTTGAAATCGCCATCGCCTGTGGAGCCACATCTGTGCGCGTGGGCTCGGCGCTGTTCGGTTCCCGCTGATCCCTCTTCCCTTGCGGGAGAGGGGGCCCGCGAAGCGGGTCGGGTGAGGGGTCGAAAGCCCTGTCCGCCAGGCAGGCGGATTGGCCGGGCGTGGCGTTAGAAGTCTGGGAAACCCCTCATCCGTCGGCCTTCGGCCGCCACCTTCTCCCGCAAGGGGAGAAGGATCACCTCACAGGGCCAGACGTCTTGAGGTCACGCCTCCGAGATCCCGATGGCATCCCCCGGCTGGGCCTTGGCCAGCAGCGCCTCGATGTCCGCCCGCGCCAGGGCCACGCAGCCCTCGGTGCCCGGATATCCCTCCCGCGCCAGGTGCAGGAAGATCGCCGAGCCCATGCCCGGAACCGGCGGATCGTCGTTGTGGGCCAGGACGCCGACCAGGTCGTAGACCGAATCCTCGCGCCACATCCGCTCGGCGCTGGCCGGGTAGGGCAGTTTCACCGGTCGATTGTAGTTCGGGTCGCCGGGCGCGTCGCACCAGCCGTCGTCCGGCGCGATCGGCGCGACGGGCAGGGCCGTCGCGGGGCCGTTTGGATAGACGTCGGGGCGGTAGAGCACCTTGCGGATGCTCCAGGTCCCCAGCGGGCTTCGGTTGTCGCCCTCGCGCTTGTCGGTTGCGGCGATGACGCCGGCCTTGCCGAGGGCGCAGCGCACGCTCCGGCCGTCGCCCAGATCGATCGTTCCGTCCGAATACGCCTGGAAGATCATCGCAAACCCCGCTCCCGCAAGCCGCGCCCCTTGGCGCCGGGCCTCGCAGCGGTCATGTTCCGGCTCATGGCGCAACGCAAGACCCTGCTTCTCATCGACGACGACGACGATCTGCGCGGCGCCTTGGCCGAACAGCTCGCCCTGCACGAGGAATTCGCCGTGGCCGAATGCGCCACCGCCGGCGAAGGCGTGCGCCAGGCCCGCGAGATCAAGCCGGACCTGATCCTGCTCGACGTCGACCTGCCCGACATGGACGGCCGCGAGGCCTGCCGGCTGATGCGCAAGAACGGCGTCACCGCGCCGGTGATCATGCTGACGGCCGCCGCCAGCGACAGCGACACCATCCTGGGCCTGGAATCGGGCGCCAACGACTATGTCACCAAGCCCTTCCGCTTCGGGGTGCTGCTGGCCCGCATCCGCGCCCAGCTGCGCAGCTACGAGGCCTCGGAGGACGCGCTGTTCCGCATCGGCCCCTACGAGTTCCGGCCGTCGGCCAAGCTGCTCGTCGACGACAAGCAGAAGAAGGTGCGGCTGACCGAGAAGGAAACCAACATCCTCAAGTACCTCTACCGCGCCGGTTCCAAGCCGGTGTCGCGCGAGGAGCTGCTGACCGAGGTCTGGGGCTACAACGCCGGCGTCACCACCCACACGCTCGAGACCCACGTCTATCGCCTGCGCCAGAAGATCGAGCCCGATCCGGCCGTGGCGCGGATCCTGATCACCGAGGCGGGCGGCTACCGGCTGCAGCCGTAGCCGCGTCGCCGACGGGCGAGCAAAAAGAAAGGCCCGGGGCTTTCGCTCCGGGCCTTCTTCAATTCAGCGATCGCGCCTGGATCAGGCGTTGCCGACCGGCGCGCCTTCGGCCTGGGCCTTGCGCGCGGCGTAGACGCCGCCGAAGTCGATCGGGTCGATCAGGAAGGGCGGGAAGCCGCCTTCGCTGGTGACGTCGGCGATCAGGCGACGGGCGAACGGGAACAGGAAGCGCGGGCACTCGATCAGCAGGACCTGCTCGAGGGCTTCTTCCGGCACGCCGGTGATGTGGAACAGGCCGCCGTAGACGACCTCGACGTGGAACACGGCGGTCTCGCCGCGCGTGGCGCGGGCCGACAGCTTCAGGTCCACTTCGAACAGGCCGTCATTGCGGCCGCGGGCGTTCATCTCGACGCCCATGTCGATGGCGGGCTGGTCGGCGGCCGAGCGGAGCGAGTCCGGGGCCAGCGGGTTTTCGAACGAGAGGTCGCGAACGAACTGAGCGACGATGCGGATGCCGGCGGCGGCCGCTTCGTTGTCGTCCTGGGCGGCGGGCGGAGCGCCGATGGTGTCGGTCATGAACGTTTTCCGTGTTCGGCGCGGGTCGCCCGGCCTTAGGCGTGAGCGGCGCTGCTAACATGTGCGAGAACGCCGTGCAACGTCAGGCGCCTGACGCGGGCGGTCGCTTCGCCTATATAGGAAGGCTGTCGTCGCCATCGACGGCCCGATGCGGAATTTGTCGTGACTGAACTGATCGTCTTCGCGGTGCTCGCCGCCGTCGTCCTCTACCAGCTCTACGCCGTGCTTGGCCGGCGGATCGGGCGTCAGCCCGAGGACACGCCCGCCGCCGTGGCCGCTCCAGCCGCCGGTCGCCCGGCCGAGAACCCGGAGACCGTGGCCCCGGTGGCCGCCACCGGCGTCGCCGCCCTGCGCGCCCGTCAGCCCGACTTCGACGTCGGCCGATTCCTGGTGGGCGCCCGCCAGGCCTACGAGATGATCCTCAAGGCCTTCGCCGCCGGCGATCGCGAAACCCTCCGGCCGTTGCTGGCGCCTGACGTCATGGCCAATTTCGAGGGCGCGATCGTCGCTCGCGAGGCCGAGGGCCGCACCGAGAGCGTCGAGCTGCTGACCCTGCCGCGCGTCGATCTCGACAGCGCCTCGGTCGAGGGCGACGTGGGCCGCGCCGTGGTGCGGATCCTCGGCGAGGTGCGCACCCGCTCGACCAGCGCCGCCGGCGAGGCGGTGGACGATCGCCGCACGGCCGACATGTGGACCTTCGAGCGCGATCTCAAGAGCCGCAATCCCAACTGGACCCTGGTGCGCGTCGCGGTCGCCGAGGCCTGATGTTGCGTTCCGTCCTGACCGCCGCGGCGGCCGCCCTGGTTCTGGCCGCCTGTACGACGGCCGCGCCGCCCCTGCCGATCACCCCGACGGCGCCGGTTCCGCCCTCGACGCCCCGGCCGCAACCGACCCCGCCGGTCTCCTCGGGAGCCGGCTTCTCGGCGCTGCAGGGCTGGAACGAGGAAGACCACGCCGCCGCCCTGCAGGCCTTCCGCGAGACCTGCGGCGTCGCCAAGGATCCGCCCACGGCCGAGGTGTGCCGCAAGGCCAAGCAGGCCGGGCCGGTCGACGACGCTCGGGCGCGCCTGTTCCTGGAAGCCAATTTCCGTCCCGAGCCGATCGCCGGCCAGGGCCTGCTGACCGCCTATTTCGCGCCGGAATACGAGGCGCGGATGTCGCGTTCGGCCGAGTTCAGCGCCCCGATGCGCGGCCGACCGACCGACCTGGTCATGCTCGACCTCGGCGCCTTCGACCCGACCCTGAAGGGCAAGACGGTGGCCGGCCGCGTCACCGGCGGGACCTTCACCCCCTATGACGACCGCGCCGCCATCGAGGCCTCGCCGCTGGACCGGCCGCTGGCCTGGCTGCGGCCCGAGGACCTGTTCTTCCTGCAGATCCAGGGCTCGGGCGTCCTGACCCTGCCCGACGGCCGCCGCGTGCGCGCCGCCTTCGCCGCCCATAACGGCAAGCCCTTCACCGGCATCGCCACGGCCATGCGCGATCGCGGCCTGCTGGCCGACGGCGACACCTCGGGCGAGGCGATCCGCGGCTGGCTGGCGGCCAATCGTGGTCCCAAGGCCGACGAGATCATGCGACTGAACCCGCGCTACGTGTTCTTCCAGACCCTGCCCGACGACGGCCGCCAGGCAACGGGCGCGGCCAATGTGCCGCTGCCGGCGGGCCGCGCCATCGCCGTCGATCCCAGCCAGAACGCCCTGGGCGGCCTCTACTGGATCGACGCCAGCGCGCCCAAGCTGACCGGGGCCTTCCCGACCTATCGCCGGGCCGTGGTGGCGCTGGACACTGGCGGCGCCATCAAGGGCGCGGTGCGGGCCGACCTCTACATGGGCACCGGCCAGGCGGCGGGAACCGAGGCCGGCCGTGTGCGCCACGACCTGCGCCTGTGGCGCCTGGTCCCCCAGCCGCAATCCTGATCCCCGGGGCCTGATCCGATGAGCAAGCGGCCGCCCGACGACGACGGCCAGCGCCTCTGGCGGCTGGTGGCCTCCACCGTACGCGCCAAGGCCGGCGAGACGCCGCTGAAGATGCGCGCCAAGGTCAAGGTTCGTCCGGCCAAGGCCGAGCTGATGGGTCACGCCGCCGAGGTCGCTCCGCCGACCCGCCTGGCCTCGATCGCGCCGCTGCGCATCGATCCGGCCGACATTCCGGCGCTCAAGCCAAAGCCCAAGGCGCCCAAGCCGCCGCCCGAACGCATCGAGCCCAACCGCCATCGCCGCATCGCCAAGGCCCACGACCCGATCGGCGCGCGGCTGGACATGCACGGCCTTGACCAGGACCAGGCCCGCGCGACTCTGGAGCGTTTCATCCGCCGGGCCTTCGACGACGGCCACCGGGCGGTGCTGGTGATCACCGGCAAGGGCAAGGTCGGCCACGGCGTTCTGCGCCAGCGCACGCCCGAATGGCTGGCCGCTCCGGCCCTGCGCGAGATGATCGCCGGGGTGTCGCCGGCCGACCAGCGCCACGGCGGCGAGGGCGCGCTCTATGTGGCGCTGAAGCGGAAGGGGTAGGGGGCCGTTCGCCCACCAATCTCAACAGTCCATCACATTCGTCATCCCGGACGGCCGAAGGCCGATCCGGGACCCAGGGGACTGGGCTCTGCGGTCTTTTCATCTCCCCGGGGCGGTCGCCAGCGCGTTGCGCCGGCCCCTGGGTCCCGGCTCTTCGCTACGCTACGGCCGGGATGACGAGCATTGGTGTTCTGGCCTACTTCGGCCGCGACGCCTTCTCCGCGTGCCCAGAGGTCCCTTCGCGGGCTTCCAGCTTGTCGGCCACGGCGTCCAGCGACACGCCGGAAGCCGCCATCAGCGTCAGCCAGTGGTACAGCAGGTCGGCGCTCTCCGAGGCCAGGGCTTCGGGGCCTTGCGCCACGGCGGCGATCACCGTCTCAACGGCTTCCTCGCCCAGCTTCTTGGCGGCCAGGGCCGGATCGTTCAGCAGCTTGGCAGTGTAGGACGCGCTCGGGTCGCCGCCCTTGCGGCTCTCGACGGTGGCGGCCAGCCGCTCCAGGACTTCGAACAGCCGGCTCATGCGACCGCTCGCGCCGGATCCACGCGCACCGGTACGCCGGCGGCGGCCATGGCGGCCTTGGCCTCGCCGATCGAGATCTCGCCGAAGTGGAAGATCGAGGCGGCCAGCACGGCGGCGGCGTGGCCGTCGCGGGCGGCTTCGACCAGGTGCTCGGTCTTGCCCGCGCCGCCCGAGGCGAT
>PJUJ01000308.1_pt1 | contig 30232 bp, 32 predicted proteins | sample 1512321 | NCBI WGS metagenome assembly PJUJ01 (sample SAMN08177669, study PRJNA422409) | Feces metagenome, whole genome shotgun sequencing project. | isolation source: Chicken feces enriched on filter paper: beechwood xylan treatment | host: Gallus gallus | place: USA: Madison | collected 2015-01-15 | reverse complement strand
GAACATCTCAACACCTGTTACTGTAGATTTCAAGTTCTCAGCACCCATACCTAAGATCTCAACTGGATCACCAGAGTTGATTACACCTCTTTCGATACGACCTGTAGCAACTGTACCACGACCAGTGATTGAGAATACGTCCTCGATTGGCATCAAGAAAGGTAAGTCAGTCAAACGTGGAGGAATTGGAATGTAGTTATCTACAGCATCCATTAATTCCATAATTTTTTCAACCCACTCAGGCTCACCATTCAATGCACCTAAAGCTGAACCTTTGATTACTGGAATATCATCACCTGGGAATTCGTAGAATGATAATAATTCACGAACTTCCATTTCAACTAAGTCTAATAATTCTGGATCATCAACTAAGTCAGTTTTGTTCATGAAAACTACTAACGCAGGAACACCTACTTGGCGAGCCAATAAGATGTGCTCACGAGTTTGAGGCATAGGACCATCAGTAGCAGCAACTACGATGATAGCACCGTCCATTTGAGCAGCACCAGTAACCATGTTTTTCACGTAATCGGCGTGACCTGGACAGTCAACGTGTGCATAGTGACGGTTAGCTGTTGAATACTCAACGTGCGCTGTGTTAATAGTGATACCACGTTCTTTTTCTTCAGGAGCAGAGTCAATTGAATCAAATGAACGAGCTTCTGATAAACCTTTATCAGCTAATACTTTAGTGATAGCTGCAGTTGTAGTAGTTTTACCGTGGTCAACGTGACCGATTGTACCTATGTTTAAGTGCGGTTTACTACGGTCAAATTTCTCTTTTGCCATGTTTATGCGAATTAGTAATTATTAAATATTTCTTATTAAATTCTGTTACAAAAATAATAAACTTATTGTATCGAGCCAAAGATGGGATTTGAACCCACGACCTCTTCCTTACCAAGGAAGTGCTCTACCCCTGAGCTACTTCGGCTTTTTATAAAAGCTTATTTACGGAATTATGCCTCCACCTTACACATTTGAACCATGAAAGATAGAGACTGAAAAACCTTGAAAATTTGGAGCGGAAGACGAGGTTCGAACTCGCGACCTATAGCTTGGAAGGCTATCGCTCTACCAACTGAGCTACTTCCGCTTTTGTTTACAACCTCTAATATTGATTTAAATTGTAAACTAACAATATTAGTGTGGAGGGAGAAGGATTCGAACCTTCGAAGCCGAAGCAACGGATTTACAGTCCGTCCCATTTGACCGCTCTGGAACCCCTCCAGACCTGTGATTTCTCACATTTAGAGCCTCCTATCGGAATCGAACCAATGACCTACTGATTACAAGTCAGTTGCTCTACCAGCTGAGCTAAGGAGGCTTTTATTTTTATTGTCTTATCAAACTCTCGAAGAACATCTACTCTTCCGAGCAGCTGGTGCAAAGATAGAAAAATTCATTTCAAATTTGCAAGAGAATTTATCAAAAACTTTTTATTATTTATTTCTTAAAGAACACTATCAAAATACGTCCTCAATTCATCGCCTGTGTTCGTTTTTGATGTTGCAAAGATAGACACAGGATTCACATTTCAAAAATTTTTAATCAAAAAAAGATATTCAAAAACGTCATTAAGCTGATATGCAGCTCAATAATTTTTCATTAAAAAATTTAAACAAACCTTTACAAATGTTTTGGGTTATATTTGAAACGACAATTTTCAACATATGTTGTATGAAAAAACACTTAACTATTTTTTTATTGCTGCTCATTTCTGGATCTATACACGCTCAAGATTTCACAAATTTTATCAAAAGAATTATCAAAAACACTTTTTCATCACAGGGTGACACCACACGAAAAGGAAGCTTTTTCATCTTACCAGCCTTTGCATACGCTCAAGAAACTGGCGCAGAATTTGGAATCGCAGCTACTTACAACTTCTATTTGGATAAAGAAAATGTAACAAGCCGCACTTCTAACATCTCTTTGATAAGTACTATCACAACGGAAAAGCAAAAAAAAATTAATATAAACGCTGATCTTTGGACAAAAAATAATGATTACCATATCCTACTAGAACTCAGAGCGCGAGATTGGCCATTCAACTTTTATGGCATAGGGAATAATACTTGGAAAGCAGACGAAGATTATTTAGATCAAACACTCTATCGCATTAAAGCAGATGTAGAAAAAAGAATAGCTCCTAAATTATATCTTGGAGTCAATACAAGTTATGATCATTTCAAATTTGAAGACAAAGAAAATGGAGGGATTTTCGACAGAGATCCCAGCATTTCAGGAAAAACAGGAGGACAATATGCAAGTATTGGATTATCTGCATTATATGACACACGCGATGTCACCACTTATACAAACAAAGGTTTTTACAGCCGTTTCAAATATGCTTTTGTCCCTCAATTATTCAAGGAAACAGACTTTAACGGTTCACTTTTAGAAGCTGATGTACGCGGGTTTCACCCATTATCAAAAAAGGTTAACGTTGCTGGGCAGATTTTATATCGTGGCACGTATGGAGAAAATATTCCTTTTTATAGTTTACGTGATTTAGGAGGAGACATGACTATGCGCGGATATTATTTAGGACGCTATAAAGACAAAAACTATTTAGCTACGCAAGCGGAATTACGCTATCGTTTCCACCCTCGATTCGGAATACTAGCTTTTGGCGGCACTGGTACTACTTTTTCTCCAGAACACAAAGCTCGCTTTATACCTAGTTATGGTGCTGGTATGCGCTATTTCTTTAGTATAGAACATAGCAGCAGTATACGTTTTGATTATGCTTTCGGGGAAAAAAGAACTGGAGAAGAAAGGCAAACAGGTTTTTACCTCAGCTTAAGCGAAGCGTTTTAATAGAACCAATACGGAAAGCGCAACTTAAAGGATTCCTTGGGTTGCTCTTTTCTTTTACAGATTATTCCAAATTCAAATAAATCAATCAATACCACAAAATCTGTATGTTCCTGCATGGATTTCCAGATTCTTCTATGAGTTGCCTTTTGATGTATGTTTTTGACGAAAATCATAAAATACGAATCTTGTAAAGCCAATAGATCGTCTAAAGAATGCTGATGAAAATCGGTAATTAAAAAAGAAGAACTCTCCACCCCTTTTACATTATAATAATCTATAATATCCTCTATCAACGATTTACTTCGCGTGATGTTCTTATTATAAATCAATTCATCAGTCAAAGCATATACAAATGGGGAGTGCGTACCATGACGGCTATTTGACGTGATAAAATGCTTGATTTTTTTCAGAAGATAAATCATAGCGCAAAAATACACATATTGATTAACAATTTTTGAAAGCTGAATTCTTAATAAATGAATCAATTTTACTAAATTTAATATATGAATGAGAGAGAGGTAAAAGCGATAATATCTTTATTAGACGATCCAGATACAGAAATTTTCAATCAGTTGGAGCAACGTCTTGTGACATTTGGCCCAGAAGTAATTCCACTACTGGAAGAAAATTGGGAATCTTCGTTTGATCCATTATCTCAGTCTAGAATTGAAAATATAATTCACAAAATCCAATTTGACCAGATAAAATATGATCTTCAATTTTGGGATTTAAAAAACAATGATGACTTACTAGAAGGTCTATTAATTATAAATCGATACCAATACCCTAATTTGGATGAAAATAATGTATTGTTGACCATCTCGGAACTGAAGCGAAACGCGTGGTTTCAATTAATGTACGATATGAGTCCGCTGGAGAAAGTAAAACTGCTTAACAATATAATCTTCCGCGAATTTGGACTTTCAGGCAATACCACAAATTATCACGATCCGCAAAACTCCTTTATTCATAAAGTATTAGAAACAAAACGTGGAAATCCTATTTCCTTATCGTGTATATATAGCATCATCGCCCAACAATTGGATATCCCGATTTATGGCATAAATCTTCCAAAACACTTTATAGTAGCGTACATGGAAGATATGGAACAACCTCCCTTGTTTTACATCAACGCGTTCAATAGAGGCCAAATCATGCATCAAAACGATATACATTCCTTCTTGAAGCAATTGAACCTTCCTTCAAGTGAAGAATACACCATGCCCTGTACGAACAAAGCCATTATTAAACGCGTATTACGCAATTTAATAACGGCTTATGAAAATATTGGGAATCCTCAGAAAAGAGAGGAAATTGACATCCTTTTAAAAATTATCGAAGATTAACGCGCATCCAACGAAATACTTTCGGGTGTTCTACCTCTTAAGTTTAATTCTGCATTAGGAGTAACATTCCCGTTATCTTCAATCAAATAACGAAAAACTCTTTTAGCTCCAGAATCAGCGACATAGATATATTTACCGTCTGCACGAGAGTCAATCGCCACATCCATTGGCTGTTTGAGTTTTGTAGCAGCGCCAGTTATAATACGCGTAGGCGTAATTTTTTGTGTAGTACTATGCGAAGAAAAGTTTTCAAACACTAAAATTCGACCATCTCTAACTTCGTTACCAACTACCGAATAATCAGTCAATAATAATATATCTTTTGATTTAGAATAAGAAATCCCTCTTAAATTTCTAGCACCTTCAATTGTTAAGGTATAGGTTGGAGAAATATTTGTTAACGTAGTATCCGATTTCTCGATGAGATTTTGAGCAAATCCTTTATAAGATACAACCGCCCCTTCAATACTCGCATCTCCTGTACGAACAATATATACATCCTTTTCATCCATCGTTATACCCCAAGGAATAAAATCTAATACCATTTGAAAACGAGGTTTAGCATAGAAACCTGAATTAATAGGCTTATAAAAAGCAAATAAATAAGGTGTAGCAACAGTATCCGATTTTTGAATAGCTAATAGAAACTCTTGAGCTAAAGTACCTGTGGCGTTATTTACAACGGTGTAATGCATCCCCCTTACATTGTCTAACCTTCTGTTCGGTAACTTTGCGCGGCTCGAAGGCACTCCCAAAACATTCACAGATAATACTTGAATGGAAGTATCATTTAAACCAGGTGAATTTATCCCCGATTGAAATATCATACCATTGCTCAACGGAGAATAATGAATAGTTCTACCTCCTTTTGCTGCGGACACATAACCTTTCACATCTGATTCTGCGGGAAAAGTATCGCCATCAGCGGGATCCACAATCCAGATATTTTCTAAATTAGTCGACGCTCCAGCCTGATAATCTGAAGTAGAAACGTATAATCTTGAAATAGCTTTTATCTCTCTTGCTGGTGGTTCATCATCGTCACGTTGACATGAAATAGCTCCTATTAATAGTGTCGGTATTAAATATAAAAATAATAATTTGCGCATATAATTCGAATCGATTACTTCGTTTACAAATGTATAAATTTTTGTTAGTAAGTATTTAAACGAAAATAGCATTCTGAACGTTACAAAATTGAAATTACTTTTAAAAGCCAGCAGATTTCCGTAAAATTGTAGTCGAATACCTTTGAGGCTATGGAAACTAAAAAAGAATTGATAAGAGAGAAACTTGAATTACCTAATCAGGGCAAAAAATTACTTCTGCACTCCTGCTGTGCTCCTTGTGCCGGCGAAGTCATGGAGGCTTTGATTGCATCTGATATAGAATTCACTATCTATTTCTACAATCCAAATATTCATCCACGCAAAGAATACGACATTCGTAAAGAAGAGAATATTCGTTTTGCTGAGAAACACAATATCCCCTTCATCGATGCGGATTATGACGTTGACCATTGGTTTGAATTAGCCAAAGGCATGGAGCATGCTCCTGAAAGAGGCGAAAGATGCACCATGTGTTTCGATATGCGATTCGAAAAAACAGCAGAATACGCTGCCGCAAATGGATTTGACGTAATATCCAGCTCCTTAGGCATTTCTCGCTGGAAGAATATGGAGCAGATCAACGACTGTGGCTTGCGTGCAGTATCGAGATGGCCTAATATGGATTATTGGACATTCAACTGGCGAAAAAAAGGCGGCTCCGCTCGTATGTTAGAAATTAGCAAACGTGAGAAATTCTACATGCAAGAGTACTGTGGCTGTGCATATTCGCTACGTGACACGAATAAATGGCGTATGGCGAATGGACGTGAAAAAATAGAATTAGGTGTAAAATATTATGGTGATGATGAATAATTATTTCACAAAATAATTGCATCCTAAAATATAAAACATTAATTTTGCAGGCTCAAATACAAGATTGTGAAGTATCTAAAACAATATAGAATTCCATTTTCGGGATTAGCAGCAGGAAAGCACGATTTTGAGTTTGAGATAAACGATAAGTTCTTTGACTGCTACGAGCATTCATTAGTAAAGAAAGGTAATCTTACCGCTAACGTCTCCCTACAAAAACAGGAAGCCATGCTGATTGTCAATTTTGACATTCAGGGTACGATAAAATTGAATTGTGATGTATGCTTAGCCGAATTCGATGCTCCTGTATCTTTTCAAGAAAGAATTATAGTAAAATTCATCAATGAAGAGTGGGACAACGAAACTGATGAAGTAATTATTCTCAATAAAACAGATCATGAGCTTGATATAGCAAACCTGTTGTACGAATACATTAATGTACAAGTTCCGTATTATACAAAATGTACTGAGCAAGGTGTAAATATTACGTGTGATCCAGAGATGCTCGCTAAAATCAGTTCAGAAGAAGAAGGATCGGACATAGAGGAAGAAAACATTGACCCGCGTTGGGCCGCATTAAAGAATATTAAAAACAATTAAAAAACATAATACGAGATGGCACATCCAAAACGTAAAACTTCGAAATCAAGAAGAGACAAAAGAAGAACGCACTATAAGGCTGAAAAACCTACATTGACAGTTTGTAAAGAAACTGGTGCTGTACACGTACCTCACAAAGCGTACGAAGTTGATGGCAACTTATATTACAACGGTAAATTAATCGTTGAGAGAGCAGCAGCTGTCTAAAAATATCTTTAGAGAAAACATCCCAAATTGAGTAAAAAATAGATTTTTTTGCTTTACTTTGGGATGTTTTTGCGTATTATTGAAGGAGAAAAATAATAACGGATGAAGATAGGATTAGACGTTCTAGGTGGGGATTTTGCCCCAAAATCAAACATACTAGGTGCTATTGAAGCACAAAAAAGTCTTTCTGATGATCAACGCATAGTGTTGATTGGTCCTGAGGAAGACACAAGAAAAGCCATAGAAGAAGCAGGCGCAGACCCATCATTATTTGATTACGTACATGCACCAGATGCTATCTCTATGCATGAGCATCCTACCAAAGCTATCACACAGAAGCCTAATTCAAGCATCGCTAAAGGTTTTGAATTACTAAAAAATGGCGAGATAGACTCCTTCTCTTCTGCCGGCAACACAGGCGCCATGCTTGTGGGAGCTATGTTCAGCGTTAAAACTATTCCAGGAGTAATGCGACCAGCAATCGCAACGAATGTACCCAAATTAAAAGAAGGCTTTGGAATTCTTTTGGATGTGGGAGCTAACGCAGATTGTAAACCTGAAATGTTAAACCAATTCGCTTTATTAGGCAGTTTGTATGCAGAATATGTGTACAACATCCAAAATCCTAAAGTAGGTTTATTAAACATTGGCGAAGAAGAAGAAAAAGGTAATGCCCTAACAATCTCAACCTATCCTTTACTCAAATCAAACCCTAAAATTAATTTCATAGGCAATGCCGAAGGCCGCGACTTATTTTCGGATCATGCGGATGTATACGTATGTGATGGTTATACAGGAAACGTGGTACTTAAATTAGCCGAATCATTTTATGTTGTTACTTTGAAAAAAGGTTTTAAAGATGATTTCTTTGATAGGTTCAACTATGAGCAATATGGTGGAAGTCCAATTCTAGGTGTGAATGCTCCTGTATTAATTGGACATGGAATCTCCTCTCCTACTGCTATAAAAAATATGGTATTACTATCTAAAGGTATGATCGAATCGAAATTTATCGATAAGATTAAAACTGCTTTTAACTAACATTATATGTCTAAAATTCACGCAGCTATCACGGCGGTAAACGGATATGTTCCTGATTATGTATTGACAAACAAGGAACTTGAAACTATGGTGGATACGAATGACGAATGGATTGTCTCTCGTACTGGTATTAAAGAACGCCGTATCTTAAAAGGAGAAGGATTAGCTACCTCAGATCTTGCAGTACCCGCAGTAAAAGGTCTATTAGAAAAGAGAGGTATTACTGCAGAAGAAATCGATTTGATTATTTTCTGTACAAGTACTCCAGATATGTTATTCCCAGCCACAGCAAATATCTTAGCAGACAAAATCGGAGCTAAAAATGCTTGGGGTTACGATCTACAAGCAGCTTGTTCTGGTTTCTTATTCGGATTGACAACAGGAACTCAATTTATTGAATCAGGAAAACATAAGAAAGTATTGGTTGTCGGCGCAGACAAAATGTCTTCTGTAGTAAACTACAAAGATCGCAATACGTGTATTCTATTTGGTGATGGATGTGGAGCAGTATTGTTAGAACCAAATGATGAAGGTAACGGCATACAAGATACTATTCTAAAAACTGATGGCTCGGGCGGTCAATTCTTAAACATCAAAGGCGGAGGTTCATTGAACCCTGCAACGCACGAAACTATAGAAGCAGGTTTACACTATGCCTACCAAGAAGGTCGTACAGTTTTCAAATTTGCTGTTACAAACATGGCAGATGTTGCACATGAAATTATGCAACGCAATAATTTGACAGCTGATGACGTAGCATGGTTAGTGCCACATCAAGCTAACAAAAGAATTATCGACGCTACCGCTGAACGTGCAGGTTTACCAGAAGAAAAAGTAATGGTAAATATTCATAAGTACGGAAATACCACAAGTGGTACTATCCCATTATGTTTATGGGAATGGGAAAGCCAATTGAAAAAAGGTGATAATTTAATATTAGCTGCTTTCGGTGGTGGATTCACTTGGGGATCAGTTTATTTAAAATGGGCTTACTAGCTAAGTCAATTTTTCCTATATTTATCGACTAATTTTTAATAATTAATAAACAAATTTGACAAAACCTACTATCATGAGTATGGACATTAAACAAATTCAAGACTTGATTAAATTCGTATCTAAATCAGGTGTGAATGAAGTATCGATTGAAGAGAAAGATTTCAAAATCACGATAAAGACAAATCAAGAACCAACGTATGTAACAGCGACAGTACCAGCAGCTATCCCTGCTGCGGCTCCTGTACCAGCGGCTCCGGCAGCACCTGCAGCGACTACCCCTGCTACACCAGCGGCTCCAGCATCTGATGAGTCTAGCTACATCACAGTTAAATCACCGATGATTGGTACGTTCTATCGTTCTCCAGGTCCTGATAAACCAGCCTTTATCAATGTAGGTGATGAGATTGCACCAGGAAAACCGTTATGCATTATCGAGGCAATGAAATTATTCAACGAAATTGAATCGGAAGTTTCTGGTAAAATCGTTAAAATTTTAGTGAACGACGCGCAACCAGTTGAATACGATCAACCATTATTCTTAGTTGATCCAAGATAATCTCTAGCTGCCCTAGGCAGCTTTTTGAGTTTAATAAGATGCTATGCAAGCATAGTACAATTGGTATATTAAGTCATTCCTTATGTTCAAAAAAATATTAATAGCAAATAGAGGGGAAATCGCTCTACGTATCATTCGCACATGTCGCGAGATGGGCATCAAGAGTGTCGCTGTATATTCAACAGCAGATAAAGATAGTTTGCACGTACGCTTTGCAGATGAAGCTGTCTGTATTGGTCCTCCAGCAAGTAAAGATTCTTATTTAAATATTCCAAATATCATTGCAGCTGCTGAATTAACAAATGCAGATGCAATCCACCCAGGATACGGATTTTTATCTGAGAATGCTAAATTCTCAGCAATTTGTGCTGAATATGGTATCAAGTTTATTGGTGCTACTGCAGACCAAATTGAGAAGATGGGAGATAAAGCTTCAGCTAAAAATACAATGAAAAAAGCTGGAGTTCCTACAGTACCTGGATCTGATGGTCTTGTACCTGACGTAAAAACAGGTATCAAATTAGCTAATGAAATTGGCTACCCTGTTATTATCAAAGCTACTGCAGGTGGTGGTGGCCGTGGTATGCGTATCATCTGGAAAGATGAAGAGTTCGAACCAAACTGGGATTCCGCACGTCAAGAAGCTGGCGCAGCTTTCGGTAATGATGGGATTTATTTAGAAAAATTCGTTGAAGAACCGCGTCACATCGAGATTCAGGTAATTGGTGACCAATACGGTAAAGTATGTCACTTGTCTGAGCGTGACTGTTCGATCCAACGTCGTCACCAAAAATTAGTAGAAGAAGCTCCTTCTCCATTTATTACACCTGAATTGCGTGCAAAAATGGGTGAAGCAGCTATCAAAGGAGCTACTGCTGTAAATTATGAAGGTGCTGGTACAATTGAGTTCCTTGTGGACAAACACCGCAACTTCTACTTTATGGAAATGAATACTCGTATTCAAGTTGAGCACCCTGTTACGGAAGAAGTAATCAACTTTGATTTAATCAAAGAACAAATTAAAGTGGCTGCTGGTATTCCTATTTCAGGAAAAAGTTACGAGCCTACTATGCATGCCATAGAATGTCGTATCAATGCTGAAGATCCATTTAATAATTTCCGTCCTTCACCAGGTCGCATTACTAATTTCCACTCTCCAGGTGGTCATGGTGTACGTGTAGATACGCACGTATATGCTGGATATACTATTCCACCAAACTATGACTCTATGATTGCGAAATTGATCTGTGTGGCTCAAACGCGTGAAGAAGCAATCGCTACGATGGAAAGAGCATTAAGCGAATTTGTAATCGAAGGTATTAAGACCACTATTCCATTGCATTTGAGATTAATGCGTGATCCAAATTTCAGAGCAGGTAATTTTACTACAAAATTCATGGAAACTTTTGATCTTTCTGAATACCCAGAAGAAGAGGAAGCGTAAAAATTTTGTGTTGATATTTAATTAAATACCATTCTTATCCCAAAGAATGGTATTTTTGTTTTCGTTACTTAAAATTGCTTATGTCAAATAAAAAACTCATCGACGCTATAAAGAATAAAGGAAAGAACTTAGAAGCAGAGATGTCATTCTTCGAGCACCTAGAAGTCTTGAGATGGCATATCATCCGTGCTGTAATAGCGGTTGCTGTATTTGCTATACTTTCATTTACATTTTACGATTTTGTGTTCAATCAAATCATTATGGGTCCTAAAAATTTAGATTTTTGGACTTACCGTATGATGTGTAAAGTGGGAGACTTATTGAATTTGGATGGGTTTTGTGTAGAAAAAATTCCTTTTAACATTATCAATACAGAATTGGCTGGACAGTTTATGTTGCAGATTAACTCTTGTTTATTGATGGCTGTTGCCTTAGGATTTCCGTATTTATTGTTTGAAGTATGGTTATTTGTAAAACCAGCGTTGACCGATGTAGAAAGAAGATCAGCTAGTGGATTTGTGTTTTATGCTTCTATCCTTTTTGCTCTAGGAGCTTTGTTTGGATATTATATTGTGGTTCCTCTTTCAGTCAATTTCTTGGCAAACGTTTCTTTAAGTACAGAGATTACAAACCAAATTACCATTGACTCTTATTTATCTACCATTGCTACGTTGACATTGGGCTGTGGAGTGATATTTTTATTACCTATTTTGATTTTTATACTATCAAAATTAGGCTTAATGACACCGCAATTTATGCGTGCGAGTAGACGCTATGCGATTGTTATCATCTTGATTATAGCAGCGATAATTACACCTACAGCGGATGTTATTACTTTGCTTACCGTAAGTGCACCGATGTTTATCTTATATGAATTGAGTATTTCGGTATCGGCAAACGTACATCGTAAGAAACAACTAAAAGAAAAAGAATTTTATACTAATTAAAAATATAATACTATGAAAATTGCAATAGGCAGCGATCACGCAGGTTACGATTATAAAGAGACTTTGGTAGCGTATTTGAAAGAGTTGGGACATGAAGTTCAAGATTTTGGTCCTGCGACTGGAGATTCAGTAGATTATCCTGATTACGCACATCCTGTAGCTTCTTCGGTAGAAAATCAAGAAAATGAATTAGGTGTTTTAATTTGTGGTAGCGCGAATGGAGTGGCAATTACAGCAAATAAACATCAAGGAATCCGCGCAGCTATTGCATGGCAAAATGAAATCGCTGCTTTAGCACGTCAACACAATAATGCGAATGTATTATGTATTCCTGCACGTTTCATCGATCTAGAATTAGCAAAAAAAATCGCACAAACTTTTATTACTACTGAATTCGAAGGTGGAAGACACGCAACACGTGTAAATAAAATCGCTTGTGCTTAACCAATAATCATAAACTGACTATGAGAAAAATCCTTTCAATATTTTTTATTCTTCCTCTAGCTTATAGCTGTTCGGTGGCACAATCACCTTCAAAATATGCTAATACCATTACGGAAGAATCATCGAAAAACCATTTGACTATTCTGGCAAGTAAAGAATTTGCGGGAAGAGGAACAGGTCAAGAAGGTGGTCAAAAAACTGTAAAGTATGTAGCTGATCAATTTCAATCGTATGGTTTAAAACCCATTGTAAATGGATCGTATTACCAACCTGTTTCTTTATTACAAGTAGCGTATAAAGTTCAGAACTTCACACTTGCGGGCCAAAATTTAGTATACGGTCAGGATTTTTATGTGCAAGGAGATAATACTGACGGTACATTCTCATCTGATGAGATTATTTTCTTAGGTTACGGTATTCAAGATGAAAAATACAATGAATTAAAAAACATTGATATTACAGGAAAGGTTGTTTTAATCATAAACGAAGGCGAACCTGTTGACGCAGATGGAAAATCTATTATTTCGGGGAGCACTTCGAAATCAATGTGGAGCACAAGTCGCTTCAAAAGAATCCAAGAGTTAACAAAGTTAAATCCAAAATTGATTCTGGCGACAAGTTCTCAAAATGAGGAAATGATCAAACGCATGAACAACCGTGGAATGATGGGACGCGTTGGCCTAGATAAAGGAAATGTTAATCAAGCTACAAGAACATCTGTCCCTGTAGTGCATATCAAAACTTCATTAGCGGATCAATTACTTTCAAAAATTGGTACCAGCGTAAATAATTTTACCGCTAAAACTACGAGTGCAGCTGCACAACCTCCAGTTATTAAATCGCCGGTGCAAGCCTCTATGGGTGTTAAGAATGATAAGCTAAATGATCCAAATGTAATTGGTTACCTAGAAGGTACTGATCTGAAAGATGAAGTTATCGTTGTATGTGGACACTGGGATCATGATGGTATTTTGCCAGACGGCACTTACTTCCCTGGAGCTGATGATAATGGTTCGGGTACTGTTGCTGTTGTTGAATTAGCTAAAGCTTTTGCACAAGCTAAGAAAGAAGGAAAAGGTCCTCGTCGCAGTATTTTGTTTATTGCATTAGCTGCAGAAGAAAAAGGATTATTAGGTTCGCAATTTTATGTAGAAAATCCTATCATTCCTTTGACGCAAACAGTAGCTTGTCTTAATATTGATATGATTGGTCGTATAGATGATAAACATTTGAATGGTGACCATAATTATATTCACGTAATTGGTGTGAATAAATTAAGTTCGGACTTAAAGCCAATCGTAGAAAAAGCGAACGCTGAGACAAAAATGAAATTGGATTACGACTATGATCATCCAGAAGAGCCAATGCGTTTATACTATCGTTCGGATCATTACAATTTTGCGAAGAATGGTATTCCATCGTTATTTTTCTTCTCTGGATTGCACCCACACTACCATACACCAGAAGACACTGTAGATAAAATTGATTTCCCAATGATGGTAAAACGTGAGAAATTGATTTTCAACACAACATGGGAAATTGCAAATCGTGATAAAAAACCTGTAGTGGATATGCCATTAGCTGATGCTCAAGGTACAGGAAGGTAATCATAAATAATAAATCAAAAGAATAAAGCTAGGTGATTAACCTAGCTTTATTCTTTTATGATTTTATATGTATCGTATCACGGTGAATTGTTTTAAATTTTTCATCTTGATATTCTAAGAAATAGCGGTTTGGAAGTAGCTTGAGTTTTATCTTTTCTTCCTTATGTTTTGAATCTAGAATATGGAAATAGTTGATTCCAGTTTCTGTTTCATATTCCGCGAAGAGTTTTAAATAAACTTTTCCTTTTACATCCTGGATGATTGAGGGGACGGAAATTTCTGAATCCATCGCTTTTTCCGAAATATTCTCTGCGATTTTCCAATTGTTTCTATAAATCTTTTGCTGTGTATCTTGTAGGTTTATTGCATTAATCTTAGCTAGATAGTCCAATTTGCAAAATTTACAATTCAAATGCTCTTCACTGCTAATGTAATACACCAAACTCAACATTTTTTTGCCCTTTTCAAAAGGAATCAATACCTGACGTATGTCTAATCTCCCCAGTTCAAAGTCCTTTTGCAGATAATGTTGATCTTTACCGACTTCCTTCTTTTCAAAACCCTCAGTTTTCGGTAACTTCTTTTGATGTAAAACTGCCAAAAGATGGTACTGAGGTGATGAGTTTGGAATTGCAGAAAAAAGAACTTTTGCTCCCCTACTCTTTAGACCAATTTTCTTTAGTACATCTATATCTTGAGCATAAAACTCATTCAACTTCACTCCTGTCTCTCCACCATCTTGATAAGGATAGAAATTCATATATGTCCACACATTTACCTTCAATGCTGGATTAAAGTATTCATCCACATCATCCACAAATACACTTTCCTTTGCGAATTTGTGGGAAGAACAGGAAATTAAGGCAAAAAATGAGAGCAACAAAGTGGTTAATTTCATATTAACTTTTCGTCAAATCCAAACGAATAGGTAAAGAATAAGCTACACGTACAGTTTTACCATTTTGAATACCAGGAGACCATCTCTTGGAAGTTTTTAAAACAGCAATCGCTGCATTTCCTGTACCATGTCCTAAATCTCTTACCACTTTTAAATCACTAAGTGAGCCATCTTTTTCAACAACAAAAGTAACTTGAATTGTCCCCTTTACTTCGGCATCAATTGCAGCTTGTGAATATTTATAATTATCTCCAATCCATTGACGATAAGCATTTAATCCACCTGGCGGCTGTGGTTGGATTTCAACTGCAGAAAATGTTTCATTTCCCTCTACTTTTTTTGATATATTTTCGCCACGTTTACCCTGAATGTTAGCTTGTGAACTCTCTTCAACTTCTCCCATATCCGTCAAATCTAACCGTATTGGCAAGATGAAATCATAGCGTACTTTATAGCCATTTTGAATTGCAGGAATCCACTTTGGTGATTTTTTAAGCAGCTCCAAAGCTGCTTCCCCTGTTCCATGACCTAGATCTTCTACAATTTTAATATCCGACAATGAGCCATCCTTTTCTATAATAAAACGTGTTTTGATAGTACCTTTGACACCCGCATCAATAGCAGCTTGAGGATATTGATAATTATTTCCTATCCATTTTCGAAATTCATCCATTCCTCCTTGAGGTTCTGGAAGTATTTCTGTCTCACTAAAAATTTCATTACCGCCCTCTTGATAAGGCAAGTCCTTATTTTTTCCGAAAGTTCCTGTACCTAACCTCACTTCACGTACTGCATCTACCGCAACTCCATTTTTTTGAGCAGGGAGCCATTTCGTTCTTTTAACTATATCTGAAACGAGATCTTGATAATCCTGACTGTTTTGACTACTAATATCAATATTTCCAACTGTTCCATTCTTTAAAACTTGAATTTTTACATTCATGTACACTTGCAAAGATTGCTCATTGGACTCCTTAATTTTTTTCTGTATTTCCTTGTAAATATTTGTGGTAAATGCATCAATACCAATTTCTGGTTCTGCAAGATCCCTATCTTTAGTATAATCAATATTTTGTAATTTAGTTGTTTGCGCTTGCAACATCACATCTTCCATCTTGGATTCAACCTTTGCAACGACACTTTTAGCTCTGGAGGTATTAAATATTACCGTTGATATTCCAACAACTAATACTGCTGGAATAATTCCTAAATATAAAAAGCGTTTATTTTTTGATGATTTATTCTTAAATAACATCATAATTCTTTTCTTTAAAAACGATTGATTGGAAAACTCATGCACCAATAAATTTTGGGGTACTTTGAGGGCATGAGCCACTAATAACTCTGCATAAGCTACTTTATCTTCCGAACTCAATTCATCCGCTATACATTCGTGCTGGAATTTTATTTCCTTGCTCAGGTGGTACACCACAGGATTAAACCAATTCAATGCCTTGAACAACTCCATAAATAGTATATCATAGCTGTGTCCTTGCTCGATATGAATTTCTTCGTGTCGTTCAATACTTTTATAGGATTTGACTTCTTTACCTAAAAACATTTTATTGAAGAAGGAGAAACCCAAAAAAAGTGCGTCAGTTTGAAACATTTTGCGCACATGCCATAGTCTCCAAAACATGATTGAAACACTTGTAATCAAACCAACAATATAAATCCATTTTAGCATATCCACCAAATACAAGGAAGAATTTTGCTGTGCATAGACGACAATTGGTATATCAATAAATTCGTGTACATTGATCATAGGAATAATAATATCATCCTCAAAAAATGTGGATAAATCTATGAATAGTCCTATCGGAATCAGTAATGCGAAAAATGCTGTGCTGAGCAAATAAACTCTGTTCCACTGGAAAAAAGTTAATTTACGAAAGCTGAAATAGTATAAGCTATAACTTATGATGACAGCTATATTGACTAATAGCAGATAAATTACCATAACGTAAGTTTATAAGTAGTTATAATTTTATTTGTGCTTGTTGATAATGTTCAAAATATCGTCCAGATCTTTGACATCCAATTTGTTCTCTTCCAAAAAGAAAGAAAGCATCTGTTTGGGTGAATTTTCAAAATAACCACTCAACAATTTGTCTGCTACGACTTTCTTGTAGTCTTCTTTGCTGATCGTTGGAATATATTTATGACTCTTACCGTAAGCCTCGTGATTCACAAAACCCTTGGTCTCGAGAATACGAATTATTGTAGAAACAGTATTATATGCAGGCTTTGGCTCAGGTAGACGTTCGATCACTTCTTTTACGAAGCCTCCGCCCATCTCCCACAATTCATGCATGATTTGCTCTTCCGCCTTTGTAAGTTCTTTGATTTCGTCCATAACTCTATTTATAAAAATTAAATTGGCACGTCTGCCTATAATCGATTACTAAAACTAATCTAAAACTAATTTTTTAGTTTTACAACTATTTTTTTAGTTTTCATAAAAAAAAGGCTTCCATACTACATTGAGCATGAAAGCCTAAGCCTATTTGTAACAAAGAATGTTTTAATCTACAAACTTACTACACGCTAATTTTCGAACCACATCAGCTAATAAATCAATCTCTGCAAAGGTGTTGTAAAAAGCAAAAGAAAGTCGTACAGAATTTTCATAACCTAATCGGCGCAAAATTGGTTGTGCACAATGGTGTGCCGTACGCACAGCGATACCATGATCATTCAATACCTTTCCTACTTCCTCATTGCTGAAACCAGCAATTGTAAATGACATAACGCTCGCTTTATCTTTCGCTGTTCCGATAAGTTTTACTTTTGGAATTTGCTTAAATAGACTCGTAGCATAATCCAAAAGTTCATGTTCATATCTGGCGATTCGTCCTATACCGATTTTTTGTACGTAATCCAACGCTGTGGCTAAACCTACGGCATCCGCAATATTACCAGTTCCTGCTTCAAAACGATTGGGTGCAGGGTGAAAAATTGTCTTTTCGAAAGTAACATCCTGAATCATATTTCCACCACCTTGGTAAGGTTGCGTTTTTGATTAAGCAATTCTTCTTTTCCATAAACCGCACCTATTCCAGTAGGTCCAAAAATTTTGTGCCCAGAGAAAACAAAGAAATCTGGATTCAAATCTTGAACATCTACTTTGATATGCGAAATAGATTGTGCACCATCTAGCAACACTTTAGCACCAACTGAATGCGCTATTTCAATAATTTGTTTAGCAGGTGTGACGGTTCCTAAGGCATTACTCACATGCGTAAATGAAACCAGTTTCGTCTTATCCGTGAATAATTTTTTGTACTCATCAATAAGTAACTCACCATCATCATTCACTGGAATAACTTTGATCTTGAAACCATTCTTTTTGCTCAACAATTGCCAAGGTACGATATTCGCGTGATGCTCTAAATTTGAAATAATAATTTCATCACCTTCTTTGAGATTTTCTGCACCCCAACTATTGGCTATAAGATTAATGGATTCAGTTGTTCCACGTGTAAAGATGATTTCGTTAGATGACTGTGCATTGATAAAAGCCCTGATAGTTTCCCTTGCCCCCTCATAAGCATCCGTCGCCCGAGCCGCTAGCTCATGTGCCGCACGGTGAATATTCGAATTTTCGTGTTGGTAGAAATAAGCCAAACGGTCAATCACTACTTGTGGCTTTTGTGTCGTCGCTGCATTGTCAAACCAAACTAACGGACGACCATTCACATATTCTCCAAGAATCGGAAAATCCTTGCGAATAGCATACACATCAAAATTGGAACTGTGATCTTGAAGTAAATCATTTCATACAAATGAATATGGACTTCCTAAAGGGCTAATTGCAGCATTGAATGCTGAATAAGTCTCCTTCGCAAAAGGTATATCCGCTGATAAATCGGGTTGGTAAGACACAGGATTATTGAATGCAGAAATATCTTTTGGAATCAAATCATCTAAATTAGAGGTTTGTGATTCCAAAATAGACTGATAAGCGTACGAATCCGAAAATCTATCTGAAATATCTTCCAATCCCGAATAACTCGATCCTTTATTGACATAATTATCAAAAGTAGGCTTTACTTCTTGCTTGAAATGTGGTGAACTCCCATCCCCTGCTTGCGCTAAAGGATGCTTGCCTTCATCTCTTAATAAAGGATCTTTGAGACTTGTCTGAGGATCAGAAATATTAAATTCTTTCGAATGCGAGCTCACATGTTCAAAATCTGCTGGCGATTGTCGTTGATAAACTCCTGAGTCCGAATGATTAGCATTGTTGGAAGAATTGTTAAAATGGTACAACCCCTCAAACAGTTGGTTTGCAATTGCTGCCAATTCCTTATCAGAAGGTATTGAATTATATTGTGCCATGTAATTAGTTTTAAAATGAATAAATGTACTTTATCACACATGACTAACTGCTAGATGCAATTAGTATTTGTATTCGTGATAATTTGTCACATCTACATCTTCCAAAACGGCTAAAGCATCATCTACCAACACCACTAAAGAACAATACAAAGAAATTAAATACGAAGCAATGGCTTTGTCATTAATGCCTGTAAACTTTACCGAAAGCCCTGGTGTTTGCTCACCCGGAAGATTTGGTTGATATAATCCCACAACACCTTGCTTACTTTCTCCTGTTCTTACCAGAATGATTTTTGTTTTTCCTTTCACAATAGGCACTTTATCCGACGGAATCAATGGAATACCTCTCCAAGTAATGAATTGTGAACCAAACAAAGATACTGTCGGAGGTGGGACAACTTTACGGGTACATTCTCTACCAAAAGCAGCAATAGCCTGTGGATGCAACAAGAAGAAACTTGGGTTTTTCCATACTTTGGTTAATAACTCATCCAAATCATCTGGAGTTGGAGGTCCCAAGCGCATTTTGATAACCTGCTTTTTTGCCACACTATTCAACAATCCATAATCTGCATTATTGATTAATTCACTTTCCTGGCGTTCTTTGATTTTTTCAATTGCCAAACGTAATTGTTCACTAATCTGATTGTAAGGCTTACTATACAAATCCGATACGCGTGTGTGAATGTCGATCAACGTATTAACCGCACTCAAATTATATTCTCTCGGATTCTCATCGTAATCAACGAAAGTATGCGGCAATACACTTTCATCACGACGTGAACAATCCACTTGGATTCCTTCTTCACCTACAACACGATTTAAGCGAAATACACCAGATTCAACAGGCAGCCATTGTTATAATAGGGTAATCCATCTCGGCGTAATACTTTCTAATTGAGGAGCTGTCCGGGTAGCAATGGCTAGATGTCTCGCTGCAACATCGCCTAAGGCAGTTTGATTTTCTTTTGTACTCACGCGTTATTTAAAACTAGTTAATGTAAAAATTATTTAATCTACTAAATCAATAGTAAATATAGATTAATAATTAAAAACAGAATTATTTTAGTTAAAATAATTTTTATTAACCTTAAAACAACTTAATCAAATTTCCATCTGCGATTAGATTTCTTTTCTGCATGTTTTGCTTTGCGATCTAATCGAGCCAAAATTTTTGAGCGAGGGATTTTGGTAGCAATACGTTTTTTCACAACTTTAAAAGTACTTTCCAAGAGTGCCGAAAGTTTGTCAAAGGCGATCACCTTATTTGCTAACTGACTTCTACTTTCCGAAGCATCAATTTGCAGCATTCCATCGCCCTGAATACGGTTAGAAAGTTTCGTACGGATAAGCACTTTTTGCTGATCACTTAACAAAGAGGAATTTTCAAAATCCCACAACAAAGAAGCTTTGGTTTCTACTTTATTCACATTTTGTCCACCCGCACCAGAAGAACGTGATGTTTTGTATTTTATTTCCTTTTTTAATTCTGCTACAGAGACAATCATAACATAAAGATTACGAATTTATTGCAAATCGAATGTAAAACCTTGCTTACCTTTGCTTGTTATAAAATTATAAATAATTCTTCATGAAAATTGGTATTGTTTGTTATCCAACATTCGGTGGATCTGGCGTGGTAGCCACAGAATTGGGAAAAGGTTTAGCTTCTAAAGGACACGAAGTACATTTTATCACGTACAACAAGCCAGCTCGTTTAGATTTCTTCTTAGAAAACTTATACTATCATGAAGTTTCGATTTCCCAATATCCTTTATTTGACTTCCCACCTTACGAATCTGCTTTAGCAAGCAAATTGGTAGATGTGGTTCGTTTTGAGAAATTGGATGTACTACATGTACATTATGCTATTCCACATGCCTCTGCTGCTTATTTAGCAAAACAAATTTTAAAGACCTACGGTATCAATATTCCTGTAGTGACTACATTACACGGTACAGATATTACCTTAGTCGGAAAAGACAAAACCTTCAAACCTGTAGTGACTTTCTCTATCAATGAATCCGATGGAGTAACTACAGTTTCTGAAAATCTGAAAAGCCAAACTCTGGAATCTTTTGATATTACAAGAGATATTCAAGTTATACCAAACTTCATCGATCTAACGCGTTTTGTGAACAAAAATCGTGAACATTTCAAAAAAGCTATAGCTCCAGGGAATGAACGTATTATGGTGCATACTTCGAACTTCCGTAAAGTAAAAAACACACAAGATGTAGTTCGCATCTTTCATGAAGTTTCCAAAACTATCCCTAGTAAATTATTAATGGTTGGTGATGGCCCTGAACGTAGCAATGCGGAGGAATTATCTCGTCAATTAGGTATTTCTCAATCCGTTCGTTTCTTGGGTAAGCAAGATGCCGTGGAAGAAATTTTATCGGTTTCCGATCTATTTTTAATGCCATCTTCTTCCGAAAGTTTTGGTTTGGCGGCATTGGAAGCGATGGCATGTCGCGTACCAGTGATTTCATCAAATATTGGTGGTCTTCCTGAACTAAACGTACAAGGTGTAACAGGATTTCTAAGTGATGTAGGTAATATTGAGGAAATGGCGCAAAATGCTATTCATATTTTGGAAGATTGTGATCGTTTAGAAAAGTTCAAACAAGCGGCTTACGAACATGCACAAAAATTTGAAATCAGTCAAATTTTACCACTTTATGAAGATTATTATCAACAAGCTATTACGAATTCAAAAAAATAAAACAAATGCTTCTATTGCCTTAGATAGCAGGAAAAAAGTTATATCTTTGTCTTTTGGAAATCTTCCAAAGAAAAAAACTATATGAAATATAAACGTATCCTACTAAAACTTAGCGGCGAAGCCCTAATGGGTGAGCAAAATTACGGTATCGACATCAATCGCGTCGCTCAATACGCTAACGATATCAAAGAAATTCATTCTCAAGGTTTAGAAATTGCAATTGTCATCGGAGGTGGAAATATCTACCGTGGACTGAGTGCCGAAAAAGCGGGTATGGATAGAGTGCAAGCCGATTATATGGGCATGTTAGCTACCGTAATCAACAGTATGGCTTTGCAAGATGCTTTGGAAAAAGTAGGATTGAAAACTAGATTGTTAACAGCGATCAAAATGGAACAAATTTGTGAACCATTTATTCGTCGCCGTGCAGTTAGACATTTAGAAAAAGGAAGAATTGTAATCTTCGGAGCAGGTACAGGTAATCCATATTTCACTACAGATACAGCCGCTTCCTTACGTGCTATCGAAATCAATGCAGATGCTGTACTAAAAGGTACTCGCGTGGATGGTATCTACACTGCTGATCCTGAGAAAGATCCTACAGCAACTAAATTTGAACATATTTCTTTCAACGAAGTATACCAAAAAGGTTTGAATGTAATGGATATGACTGCATTCACATTATGTCAAGAAAACAACCTTCCAATCATTGTATTTGATATGAACAAGCCAGGTAATTTGAAAAAATTAGCGAATGGTGAGCATATCGGTACTGTAGTAAGTTAAGTATAAAATATTAAAACATATGAACGAACTGATTTCTATTGAATTGGACGACTGCAAAGAGAAAATGACTAAGGCAGTTGCTCATACCGAGTCAGAACTAACAAAAATCCGTGCGGGTAAAGCTTCTCCAGGTATGTTGGATGGTATCCATGTGGATTATTATGGTTCTTCTACTCCACTTTCTCAAGTAGCCAATGTAAATACTACAGATGCACGTACTATCGTGATCCAACCTTGGGAAAAATCTATGTTAGGAACAATTGAAAAAGCTATCATTGATTCTAACATTGGTCTTAATCCTCAAAATGATGGTGTTGTTATCCGTTTAGTAGTACCTCCTCTTACAGAAGAAAGAAGACGTGATTTAGTGAAAAAAGCGAAGGAAGAAGCTGAAAAAGGTCGTGTAGCGGTACGTAACATCCGTAAAGATGCAAACGAGTCTATCAAGAAATTGAAAAACGACGGTGCTTCTGAAGACGAAATAAAAGTAGGTGAAGCTGAAGTTCAAAAATTGACGGATACTTACATCGCTAAAGTAGATACATTAGCAGAATTAAAAGAAAAAGATATTATGACGGTCTAAGTTGTATTATTCTATAAAAACAAAGGGCTTCCATTCAAAAATGGAAGCCCTTTGTTTTAAAGTTAAAATTATTATATTTATAAGACCAAGATTTCTAGGATATGCATTCATTCTTTTATTTATCATTCTGTGTATTAAATGTGGTAAGTTTTATACTACTAATTTATTACTTCTTTAAATGCACTTCGTTGATAAATAAAAGAATAGGAATAATTCCTGCAATAATCTTCTTTTTTGGAGCCCTCTCATTATTATCCAGTTCTTTACCTTCCGAAACCTCCAAGAAGTCGAATGATATAACCTTAAATCATTTTTCAGATAAAGCTGGTATACCCGATTTCAAAAACATTATTATAGACGATAAAGAATTTGCTCGATTATCCATTGATGTTCAATATCAAGAATTTCCATACGCACAAAATGTTCCACTAAGTATTGGAACTAGTTTTACGGGTTTAGCAGCGGGTGTAAAATGGAACCAACGAATAATAGATATAACGCCCATAAAAAATAACCTTTTCCAATATTATGTATCGGGAGAATATAAATGGTCATTTCTAGGCATTAATATATATACGCAATCAAAACGATTTGAAGGAAAAATTGTTCTTGATTAATACTAATCAAACTATAAACATGCAAAATTCGAGAAGAAATTTTTTAAAACAAGCAGGTATAGGGGCTGTAAGTGCTTATCTCGGTTCATCATTACTTTCTGCTTGTACTTCATCCACTAAAACAGTCACAGGCAAGGGTCCTATCCACAATATAGGTCTTCAGATTTATTCATTACGTGATCTATTATCACAAGATCCCAAACTTACTTTAGAAACTGTTGCTAAGATAGGCTATACTCACATCGAAACCTTTGGTGTAGATGTCGCTAATAATTCATTCTGGGGACTGAAAGTTCCTGAGCTAAAGAAAATTCTATCGGATAACGAATTATCAACTTTCAGCGGTCATTATGATTTAGGAAAATATTTGGATCGTAATAACAACGATAAAGAAAGTGTTGAAAAATATGTGGAAATAGCTGCTGAACTTGGACAACAATATGTAATTGCACCGGTAAATCCGATGCATGACCTAAATAATCTTAAAGTAGAAGATTACCAATATGCAGCCGAACAATTGAATAAAGCTGGAGAAATCGCAAAAAAAGCGGGATTAAAGATTGGCTATCACAATCACTTCTGGGAATTCAGACAATTCGCGAATAATACGAGAGGTTTGGATATTATGTTAGCTTTTACCGAAAAAGATTTAGTAGCTTTCGAAATGGATTTGTTCTGGATAGAAAAAGCAGGTTTAAATCCTATCTCCTACTTTGAAAAATATCCTGGAAGATTCGAAATGTGGCATGTAAAAGATATGGACAAACAGTTCACAAAAACCGTCGTGGGCGAAGAATATGACCAATCACCGTTGGATTCTATTTTCAAAGATGTGAAATATACAGAAGTTGGAAGTGGAACAATAGATTTTGTGAATATTATACAGGCTGCTCAAAAGTCAGGATTAGTCCATGCTTTTGTAGAGCAGGATGATATTTATTTGCCAAATAAATTTGAGAGCGTAAAGAAAAGCTATGATTATGTTCAGAAGTTTTTAGCGAAATAAAAAAGGGACTTTCGAGTCCCTTTTGATATTTAAAATTTCATATTTTCTACTTCCGTCGCTGTTTCTTCTACTTTCTCTTTTAATCCTTTTTTAAAGGTCAAAAGATTCGAAGCGACTTGTGCATCATTAGTTCCGATGATTTGTGCGGCTAAGATACCTGCATTTTTAGCAGCATTCAACGCTACTGTTGCTACCGGAATACCATTTGGCATTTGTAGAATTGACAACACAGAATCCCATCCATCGATAGAATTAGACGATTTAACAGGAACACCAATAACTGGTAAGTGTGTTATCGAAGCTACCATTCCTGGCAAGTGCGCAGCACCACCTGCTCCAGCGATAATCACTTTCAATCCACGTTCAGCAGCTTTCTCTGCATACTCAAACATACGATGAGGTGTACGGTGCGCCGAAACAATAGTTACTTCAAAACTAACACCTAATTCTTTTAAAACATCTACAGCATCTTGCATTACTGGAAGATCTGATTTACTTCCCATTATAATGCCTACTTGCACGGATTGTGAACTCATAAATTTTTATGCAATAACTTTTAATATTTCTTGAACTTTGCGCGCATTACTGATTGCCAATTCTCTGTCTGCATTTACAATACATACGTGTCCCATTTTACGGAATGGTTTTGTATATTTTTTACCGTATAAATGTACATATACGCCATCCATTGCCAACACCTCTTCCACTCCTTCGTATTTTGCCAAACCTTCATAACCTTCTTCTCCCAAAAGATTGATCATTACAGCATTTGAACGTGCAGATGTATCTCCCAAAGGAAGATTAAAGATAGCACGCATATGTTGCGCAAATTGCGAAGTGAAGTTACCTTCAATAGTTTGGTGACCCGAATTATGCGGACGCGGTGCTAATTCATTAACCAAGATTTCTCCTGTTTTTGTTAAGAACATTTCCACGGCCAAAAGACCTACAATCTGTAAATCATTAGCAATTTTCTTAGCCAATTCTTCCGCTTGTTGTTGAATCTCGAAGCTATAAGTGGAAGGGGAAATCAAGAATTCTACCAAGTTAGCCTCTGGATTAAATTCCATTTCCACCATTGGGAAAGTTTTCACTTCTCCTTTATCGTTACGTGCGACGATAACTGCAATTTCTTTTTCGAAATCTACAATTTCTTCGATAATTGAAGGTTCTGTGAAAGCATTCGCTAAATCATCCTCTGTGCGGATCATTTTTACACCTTTACCATCGTATCCATCTTTACGTAATTTTTGAACGTAAGGAATAGATAAATTAGCTGTTTTCAAGGAATCAACATTGGAGATAAATTGAAAAGCAGAAGTTGGAATATCATTTTGTTTGAAGAATTGCTTTTGCAATCCTTTATCTTGAATCAAACGAATCACACGAGATTGCGGATATACAATTACACCTTCTTCTTCCAAAGCTTCTAACGCATCCACATTTACTTTCTCGATTTCAATAGTGATCATGTCCAAGTCCTTACCAAAATTGTAAACTGTATCATAATCACTCAATGAGCCACATTCGAAATGTTGACATAGTTTACGACACGGAGCATTTTTATCCGGATCCAACACATGTACATTCACGTTGTAATTGATAGCCTCTTGGATAAACATGCGCCCTAATTGACCGCCACCAAGAATGCCTAACTGCAACTCACCATAAAAATCTTTTGCCATATTATATTTTAACTATTAAACAGTCTCTTCAAAATACTTATCTTGAAAGATTTGCTCGCTTTCTATTTTCTTTTGTAATTCTAAAAATGCGCCAATCAAGGCTTCAGGACGTGGAGGACATCCTTGTACATACACATCCACAGGTATAATTTTGTCCACTCCTTTAACTACATGATAACCATGTTGCCAATATGGACCGCCACAGTTCGAACAAGAGCCCATTGAAATTACATAACGTGGTTCGGGCATTTGTTCATACAATCTTTTGATACGATCTGCCATTTTGAACGTAACCGTACCTGCAATAATCATCACATCGGATTGTCTAGGAGAAGGACGAGGAAATACACCGAAACGATCCAAATCGTAAGTCGATGCCATAGCGCCCATCATCTCAATAGCACAACAAGCTATACCAAAACTCATAGGCCACATCGATGATAAACGAGCCCAATTCAATAAGTCCTCTATCTTAGCGACGACGACACCATCTGATTTAAGTTGTTGCTCTAGATTTGTCATGCGTTTGGTTTTTTAAATCTTGGTTTGAATCCTACAGATGCTTTAGGTTGAACTACTTCTTCCTCTTGCTCAGCGACCACTTCTACTGCTTTATGATCTTTGATAGAATATTGTTTGCTATTCAACGCTTCATAAGCACTTAACGGTACGCCTGTATCCACGGAAGGAATAGTATGTTTAGGTTTGACCCAATTCAAATCACCACGCACCCATACATAAACCAGTCCTAAAATCAATATACCTAAGAAAATAGCCATCTCGATCATCGTAAACCATCCCCAACGTTTATCTGCAGCAATTAATTCGGATTGACCGAAAACTGTAGCCCATGGAAATACAAAAATTAATTCCACATCAAACAAAAGGAATACTAAAGCAATGACATAAAATCTAGGATTGAACTGTACCCATGAACTTCCTGTGGTTTCTTCGCCACATTCGTAAGTACTTAATTTAATGGGATTAGGTTTATTAGGTGCTAATAATTTAGCCATGAACATCGTCACACACACCAATAGGATTCCTACTACTCCTATTAAGAGAATAGATCCATATGCTGATAACTGTGTGGGGTGATCGTCCATATTACAAAATTAACAATTAATTCCTTAGCTCTAAAATTAAGGAACAAAAATCATTTATAAAAACAAAACCAAGTCAAGAAATTGACTTGGTTCTGAATATTATTGGATTAACATTTCTCTATTAAAAAGGTTTGCCTGGCATTTTAGGCATATTACGCATCATCTTCGCAGCCATCGCTGGATTTGACATTTGCTTCATTACCTTACGCATATCCATGAATTGTTTGATTAATTTATTCACCTCATCGATATTCGTACCCGAACCTTTTGCAATACGATTTCTTCTACGTTGGTCGATAGCATCAGGATTCTCACGCTCAAATGGAGTCATAGAATCGATAATAGCTTCGATAGGCTTGAAAGCATCGTCTTCGATTTCAATATCTTTCAATGCTTTACCAGCTCCGGGAATCATACCAATCAAATCTTTCATGTTACCCATTTTTTTGATTTGTTGGATTTGAGAACGGAAGTCGTTGAAGTCAAATTTATTTTTACGAATTTTCTTTTGAAGTTCAGCTGCTTGTTTCTCGTCAAATTGTTGTTGAGCACGCTCTACTAAGGAAACGACATCACCCATACCCAAAATACGAGATGCCATACGATCTGGATAGAACACATCCAATGCTTCCATTTTCTCACCTGTACCAATAAACTTGATTGGTTTATTTACGACAGATTTGATAGATAAAGCCGCACCACCACGTGTATCACCATCCAATTTCGTCAATACCACACCGGTGAAGTCCAAACGATCGTTGAATGCTTTAGCCGTGTTCACCGCATCCTGACCAGTCATTGAATCCACTACGAAAAGAATTTCGTGAGGTTGAGTAGCTTCTTTAACAGCTGTAATCTCATTCATCAACGCTTCATCAATTGCTAGACGACCTGCTGTATCGATGATGATTACATTATTGCCATTTCTTTTACCTTCTTCTACCCCAGCTTTTGCAATAGCAATAGGATCTGTAGAATTACGGTCTGTATATACAGGAACACCTACTTGACCACCTAATACTTCCAATTGATCAATCGCCGCAGGACGGTAAACGTCACCTGCAACCAATAAAGGTTTTTTACCTTTTTTGTCTTTTAAGAAGTTAGCTAATTTACCCGTGAAAGTAGTTTTACCCGCACCGTTTAAACCAGCGATTAAGATAACAGTAGGATTTTTTGATAAATCTAAATCAGTAACCGTACCACCCATCAATGCTGTCAACTCATCATTCATGATTTTTGTCAACAACTGACCTGGTGAAATACTTGTCAATACATTTTCGCCTAAAGCTTTTTGTTTTACTTCATCGGTAAAGCTTTTGGCTGTTTTATAATTCACATCGGCATCCAATAAGGCCTTGCGAATTTCTTTCATCGTCTCCGCGACGTTGATTTCTGTAATATTTCCTTGTCCCTTTAATACTTTAAAGGCTCTATCTAATTTATCCTGAAGATTTGAAAACATAGTTAATCTTTTGAAATTCTTATGCTAAGCTACAAAGTTACAAAATTGAAGTGAAAGGACGCCCATTCAAATCGCAATTCCACAAAAAAGGGGATAAATAATTTACCCCCTGTATAAAAGTATATTTCGATTTACTAATCTCTTCTACCTAATAACATTTGTGCATAGTATAATAATGTTACTAATGCAGATAATGCAGCTACTACATAAGTCATCGCAGCCCATTTCAATGCATCTTGTGCACCATCGTGCTCTACTGTAGAATGTGTAATATTTGCAGTATTCAACCAAGCTAAAGCTCTTCTGGAAGCATCAAACTCTACAGGCAACGTAATAAAACTAAATACTGTAGTTACGGCTAAGGCAGCAACACCTATTTGAAGTAATATTAACACCTTAGAGAAAATAGCCAACATCACACCAATCATCAACGTGAACTGAACGATACGCGAAGCAACATTCACAATTGGCACCATTGCCGAACGGAATTGCAACCAGGAATAGGCTGTAGCGTGTTGCACAGCGTGTCCACATTCGTGAGAAGCTACCGCAGCAGCTGCCACACTACGTCCGTGATATACTTCTGGACTTAAATTCACCGTGCGATCTGCTGGATTATAATGATCCGTTAATTGTCCTTCTACAGAAATAATTTTCACATCATATATATTATTATCGTGAAGCATTTTTTGTGCAACCTCGGCTCCTGATAAACCAGAAGTCAAAGGCATTTCAGAATACTTCTTAAATTTATTCTTGAATCTTGATTGGACAATCATACTAATGATACCAATTCCTATAAGCAAAAACCAAATCGTCATATCGTTATTCTTTATTTAATTTCTATTCTTTTTAACTCTTTTCTATTCAATATCAAAATGAATTCCAAACTCTAAATTCATCTTTTATACTGTCAAGATGACAACTAACAATCCCAAATATAACAAATTCAGCCAAATATTCCGATAGAGTAGGAAGGTAATCATTATTTGATTACCTGACCCCTCACACCACCGTACGTGCCGTTCGGCATACGGCGGTTCATTAAACATTAACAGTCTTTGGGACTATTATATCGGTAAGATAT
>PJUJ01000294.1_pt1 | contig 31496 bp, 30 predicted proteins | sample 1512321 | NCBI WGS metagenome assembly PJUJ01 (sample SAMN08177669, study PRJNA422409) | Feces metagenome, whole genome shotgun sequencing project. | isolation source: Chicken feces enriched on filter paper: beechwood xylan treatment | host: Gallus gallus | place: USA: Madison | collected 2015-01-15 | reverse complement strand
TCCCCGGAACCGGGCTGTAAGCTTCGCTAGCCATCGCGTGCAGACAGAAGGCGCCGGAGCGGACCCTCGGACGGGCGGGAGCCTATTGCAGGCAAGCTCCCGATGGATGGGTTTACGTCCCCCATCCTCCTTTAAGCCTGGCCCGGCCCTGCTCACGCAGCTCCTTCAGCCCCGCTCGATCGCATCGCCGCCGCACGCTTCGGGCCGGATCCTTGCGCCCTCTCCCTGCGACGGGACGGGGTCCATTATGCAGCGGGTTTCAGCGCGTCTGATCCAGAGCGCTGAGAAAGTTGTAAGGGGTTGGATTGGTTGGGGTCTTTGGGGAGGTCGCCGGGGATAGACGCTCGCCAATCCCCGCCAGCCCAACCCAACACCGCCTTCCTGGGCCTTGTGCCCAGGATCCATCGTTCAGCTGCTCAGACCTGTCGAGGACGGCCGAGGTTTGAGCGGTCGCCGGCATGGGCCCTCGCCACAGGGGCGAGGGAGGCGGAGTGGGGCGGTGAAAAGCCTGGGTCCCCGCTTTCGCGGGGATTTTACGGAAGAGGAGGCTGGCGGGAACTCTCTCACATCAGAAGGACCCGGACGTCACCCCTCCCGCCGCTCCGGCCATTCTTCCGGCCGCATGATCATCGACGGGCGCAGGAAGGGCGACTGGACGCGGTCGTAGTCGGCGACGTCAAGATCTCGACACAATCTGGCAAGCAGTTCTTCACCGCTGAGGTCGGGTACGGGCTCGCCGCGCAGCTCTCGCCACAGCGCCTGGGCCTCCTGCTTGATCATGTCTTCTCGGCGGGGCATCGGTTCAAGTCTCTAGCATTCGACCAACCAACCGCCGAACTTTAGGACTCGTTCCTGATTTTTTCGTTTACAAATCTTAATCAAGCTGCACCGCCGCATTTTTACCACGAGAACTGTCGGCCTACAGACTCGAAGACCTGAAAAGTCGGCCAGACGACAGCGACCTTGCGACGCGGAGATCGTAAACCTTTATTCGGCTAGAATCGGCGGACCCTTGTTCCGCGAGTTTCTTCCCCATGCGCGTTTCCCGCCTGCTTCTCGTTCCCGCCCTGCTGGCCGTCGCGGTCGGCGCCCAGGGGTGCCTGGCCGGCGCCGTCGCGGGCGCGGCCGTCGGCACGGCCGGCGCCGTGGTCGGCACGACTGGCAAGGTCGTGGTCGGCGCCGGCAAGGCGGTGATCCCTGGCGAAAGCAAGAAGGACCGCGAAAAGCGCGAATTCCGCGAGTGGAAGAAGGCCCAGCGGAACGGCTGAAGCCTTGCGTGATCCTCGTCCTTCGACAGGCTCAGGATGAGGATCAAGGCAGAGGCCGTTCAGTAGAAAACCTCACCCTGAGCTCGTCGAAGGGCGGGGTTTTCGCTGCTGCTTACTCCGCCGCCTGAGGGATCTGATCGCCCACGGCCAAGCCCTCCAGATACAGCGACAGCGGCCGGATCTCGTAGGCGCCGGTCGGATTGGCCTCGCCCAGGGCGCGGGCCACGTCGAGAGCCTCGTCCATCGAGGCGCAGTCGACGATGTAGAAGCCGAGCATGGCCTCCTTGGTCTCGGCGTAGGGACCGTCCATCACGATCGGCGGCTCCTGGCCCTTGACCAGGGTCTTGGCCGAGCCGGTGAAGCCCAGGCGGCCGGCCGGCCCCAGCTTGCCCTCGGCATAGAGCCGGTCGTGGACGACCGACAGCTTTTCCATCACGGCCGCGTCTTGCGCCGGGGTCCAGTTCGAGACCAGGTCCTGGTCGTTGTAGCAGAGGATGGCGTAGAGCACGGCGAGGCCTCCCGGGGCGCTTATGGGCGCAAGGGGTAGCCCGACCGGCGTTCTCTGGAAAGAGGCGTCAGGCCCCGGGCGGCGCCTCTGCGACCGCTTCCGACGCCTCACCTTCAGGCTCAGACTCCGGCGTCGCGGGACGCGGACGGCCCAGGCGCACGATCTTCTCCTCGGCGGTGCGGACCATGCGGGTCTGGTCGTTGAACTGCGCCAGCTGGGCGCAGACCGTGAAGAAGGCGCCGGGCATGCGGGTGTCGATCCCCTCGCTCAGCGTCATCAGGTAGAGGCCCGCCGCCTGGATCTTGCCCAGCACCTGCAGCAGGTCGACCAGGTGGGCGGCGAAGGCGTGCAGGCTGGGGACGACCAGCAGGTCGCCGGGCCGCGCCGAGGCGATGGCCGCGTCCAGCCCTGGCTTGTGCACGGCCAGGGCGTAGCAGGCGTCGTGGTGCAGCGCCTCGCAGCCGGCGGCGACGAGCTTGTCCGCCAGGGGTCCGTCGAAGGTCGCGCCCCGTACGGGCGGAACCCGGAAGTAGCCGATCATGCGCATGGGCGCTGTGTGACGAACTCCGCGCCGCCGCGCCAGAGGGCGGCGGCGTCAAAGTCGGGGATAATCGAGGTCAGCGATGGCAACGACGAGGAACCTCCCCTTGTGGAGGAGGCAATCGCATATGGATTTGGACTGGGTTGGGTCCCAAAAGACATGCCTTCCTGGGCCTTGTGCCCAGGATCCATGGTTCAGCTATCGTTGAATTGGGGCGCGCCCTCGGACTGTCGGCTCTGCAAGACGACAAAATCAGAGCCTGCCGCGGGCATGGGTCCTGGGCACAAGGCCCAGGAAGGCGCCTTCTATTTCCCTCAGCTTCATATGCGATCGCCTCCCCACGGGGGAGGCTCGCCTTACAGCGTCAGCGCGCAGCTCTCGCCGATGGTCGGGCGCGACAGCACCACGCGCGACAGGCCCGGGAACTGCGGCTTCAGGCGCTCGGCGAAATAGAGGCAGATCCGCTCCAGGGTCGGGCTTTCCAGGCCGGGGCGGTCGTTGAGCAGGCCGTGGTCGAGCTCGGTGGCGACCGCCTTGAGGGCGACGTCCAGGCTTTCCAGGTCGGCGACCCAGCCGGCCGCCTGCATGGAGCCCTTCACGCTGGCCTCGACGCGGAACGAATGGCCGTGCAGCCGGCGATAGCGATGGTCGCCGGGGCCTTGCTCAATATAGTGGGCCGCATCGAAATGCGCGGCCTTCGTGATCTCGAAGACGGGTTCGGACATGGACTTCTTTTATGACTAGGCCTGGGAGGCTCTAGCGCAACGGTCCTGTCACCAAACCGAGCGCCTTATCCGTCAGGGCAGGCCGAGATACTTGTGTGTCTGGACGCTTAAACGCCATTGAGGGTGGGAAAGGCAATAGGCGACGGCCAATTGCGTGTTTGCGTCGCGGTCCGGGCCGTCCATCGGCTGTAGATAGAAGCGCTCGAAATCCAGGCTCTCGAAGCGTTCCGGCATGGCCTTTTCCTGCGGGAACACGAGCTTCAGCTCCTGGCCGCGGGTCTGCACGACCGGCGCGTCGGCCTTGGGACTGATGCACACCCAGTCGATGCCTTTCGGCGCGACGACGGTGCCGTTGCTCTCGCAGGCGATCTGGAAGCCGCGGGCGTGCAGGGCGGCGATGGCGGCTTCGTCCAGCTGAAGCAGCGGCTCGCCGCCGGTGCAGACCACCAGGCGATCGTTGGGACCGCCGGTCCAGGCGGCCTCGACGGCAGCGGCCAGATCATCGGCGGTGGCGAACTTGCCGCCGCCCTCCCCGTCCGTGCCGACGAAGTCGGTGTCGCAGAAGGTGCAGACGGCCTTGTGGCGGTCCTGCTCGCGGCCGGTCCACAGGTTGCAGCCGGCGAAACGGCAGAACACGGCCGCCTTGCCCGCCTGGCCGCCTTCGCCCTGCAGGGTGAGGAAGATCTCCTTGACGGTGTAGGTCACGGGACCAGGACCTCGCGACCGGCCGCGTCCCACTCGACGTAGCCCTTCTCGCGCAACTCGCAGGCCGGGCATTCGCCGCAGCCGTGGCCCCAGGGATGCAGTTCGCCGCGTTCGCCCTGGTAGCAGGTGTGGCTCTCGACCACGATCAGGTCGACCAGGTCCTCGCCGCCGAGGGTCTTGGCCAGGGCCCAGGTCTCAGCCTTCGTCAGGTACATCAGGGGCGTCTCGACGCGGAAGTTCCGGTCCATGCCGAGGTTCATGGCGCTCTGCATGGCGTCCAGCGTGTCGCGACGGCAGTCGGGATAGCCCGAGAAGTCGGTCTCGCACATGCCGCCGACCAGGGCGTCGATGCCCCGGCGGTCGGCCAGGGCCGCGGCGTAGATCAGGAAGACGAGGTTGCGGCCGGGCACGAAGGTCGATGGCAGGCCGCGCTCGGTCATCTCGATGGCGCGGTCGGCGGTCAGGGCGGACTCGGCGACGGCGCCGAAGCTCTTGATATCCAGGACGTGGTCTTCGCCCAGGCGATCGGCCCAGTGCGGGAAGCGGGCGGCGACCTGGTGACGGACGGCCTGGCGGGCCTCCATCTCGATCGAATGGCGCTGGCCGTAGTCGAAGCCCAGGGTCTCGACGCGCTCATAGCGCTCGAGCGCCCAGGCCAGGCAGACGCTGGAGTCCTGGCCGCCGGAGAACAGCACCAGGGCGGCGCCCGAGGGCGCGGAAGAGGTGGAAGATGCGGACATGCCGCTCCTCTACACGACCTTGCCCCCGGCTGGAACGGCGGGACGCGGCGCGGCGGCGCCGGGGCTTCGACAACCAGCGTTTTCCGACTGTACCTTTTACGGGAATGCGACAAGATGCAGCGTGCGGGGGAGCAAATTTTCTCCCTGTTTTCAGTAGACCGTCACGGATGACCTTGCGTCACCCGGCGGACCGTCTTTTCTAAATTTCCAATAAGCGAGTTTTCGGCGCAACAGATGACGTTGCGTCAAGTGAAAAGCCGTAACCTATCGCCGTTTACTTACAGGCACGGCAGTTGACAGCCAAAGAACGCAAGTATGCAATCCTGCAATGCGCAAGCAGGTCTGCCGGACACCTGCCCGCCGATCTCCGCAAAGGAGATACGACAATGAAAACGTGCGGCGACGAGGAAACAACGGGACGCGGATAGGGGCCGCCAACAAGGCGTCATCGCGTCCAGGGAGGGATTTCGAATGACGCAGACCCTGCGCTTGCGCGGCCTCTTGGCCATGAGCGCTTCCGCCGCCGTGCTGGCCGCCGTGGCCGCCCCCGCCTTCGCCCAGACGTCCGCACCGGCCAAGCCGGCCCAGGACAACGTGATCGAAGAGCTGGTGGTCACCGCCCAGAAGAAGGAGGAAGCCCTCCAGGACGTGCCGATCGCGGTCTCGGCCTTCAGCCAGGACAGCCTGGAAGTCCAGAAGATCGACGGCGGCCCGAACCTTCAGCAGGCCATTCCGAACGTCAGCTTCGGCAAGAGCAACTTCACCAACAGCTTCAACTTCCAGATCCGCGGCATCGGCTCCAAGGGCGTCGGCGTCTCGGCCGACAACGGCGTCGGCGTGCACGTCAACAACGCCCCCCTTCAGGCCTCCAACCTGTTCGAGGCCGAGTTCTACGACGTCGAGCGGGTGGAAGTGCTGCGCGGCCCGCAGGGCACGCTGTACGGCCGCAACGCCACCGGCGGCGTCGTCAACATCATCACCGCCAAGCCGGCCGACCAGTTCGAGGCCCTGGCCCGCGCCGAATACGGCAACTACGGCACGACCAAGCTGCGCGGGATGGTCAACATCCCGATCGTCGAGGAGAAGATGGCGCTGCGGATCGCGGCCGCCTCGGTCAAGCGCGACGGCTTCGTCACCAACACCTACAACAACCACAAGGTCGATGATCGCGACCTGTGGTCCACCCGCGTCAGCCTGCAGGTCAATCCGAACGAGCGCCTGCGCGTCAACCTGATGTGGGAGCACTTCAACGAGGACGACAACCGCGCCCGCATCGGCAAGCAGCTCTGCACCAAGGACCCGGGTCCGGCCACGGTCGGCGGGGTGGCCACCGGCACGTCCCGACGATACCTGACGCAAGGGTGCTCTTCGGCAAGCCTCTACACCGACGCCGCCTACGGCACGGTCAACACCTCAGGCACGCTGTACGGCGTTCTGGGCAACCTGGTGGGCTTCACCAGCGGCGACCTCAACGCCGGAGACACGGTCAGCAAGGACCTGCGCGAGATCGAGACGCTGTTCGACCCGATCTACAAGTCGACCTCGGACGTCTACCAGTTCAACTTCGCCTACGACATCACCGACAGCCTGACCTTCACCTCGCTGACCTCGCTCAGCAACGGCAGCATCTATTCGAAGCAGGACTACTTCCGGAACATCTCGCCGGGCACGTTCAACAGCACGGCCCTGACGCCGGGCGGCTTCTTCACCGATCCGCAGACCGGAACGTCCAACACCTTCCTGACCTACGACATCTCCCGGTCGACGGCCAAGCAGCTGAGCCAGGAGTTCCGCCTGCAGTCGGCCTTCGACGGGCCGATCAACTTCAACGTCGGCGGCATCTATTTCGACTACCAGGGCATCACCGACTACCTGGTGGTCAGCAACGGCCTGACGATCTCGGCCCTGGCGCTGAACTTCCAGAACACCGGCAACCCGACCTGCAACCCGTCGACCACGGCCAACTGCATCGGCATCGACACCTCGGCCACCCCGACCGGCCAGGGCCACAACTACTATGACAACCACACGCCCTATCACCTGCGGGCCACCGCGCTGTTCGGCGAGGTCTACTGGCAGGCCAACGAGGACCTGAAATTCACGCTGGGCCTGCGCCAGACCCAGGACAAGAAGAAGTCCGACTACTATCCGACTCCGCTGCTGACCACGGGCTACGGCCTGACCCAGGGCACGCCGTCGGCGCAGTATTCCGACTTCAAGGAACTGACCGGGCGCCTGGGCTTCGACTACAAGGCCAACCTGCCGTTCACCGACGAGAGCCTGCTCTACGCCTTCTATTCGAAGGGCTACAAGGGCGGCGGCGCCAACCCGCCGGGGGCCATCGGCCTGGCCGGCGTGGCGGCGACCTACCAGCCGGAATTCGTCAACGCCTTCGAGGTCGGGGCCAAGAACACCCTGCTGGGCGGCAGCCTGCTGCTGAACGCCACCGGCTTCTACTACGACTACCAGGGCTACCAGATCTCGAAGATCGTCAACCGCACCTCGGTAAACGAGAACATCGACGCCAAGGTCTGGGGCGTCGAGCTGGAAACCCTGTGGCAGCCGATCCACGGCCTGCGCCTCAACGCCAATGTCGGCTATCTGCATACCGAGATCGGCGACGGCGTCACCTCGATCGACACCATGAACCGCACCCAGGGCGACGCGGCCCTGACCCTGGTCAAGGCCGCCCGGCCGACCGCGGCTCTGGGCAGCAACTGCGTGCTGACCACCGCGGGCGTCGCGGCGGTGCTCGGCGCCGGCCTCGGCGGCACCCTGCCGCTGGCCTGCGCGGGTCCGGGCACCGGCGCCAGCAGCTATTACAGCAACCTGACCAACACCCTGCTGACCCTGGCGACGTCCAGCGGCGGCGCGGGCCTGACCGCGGCCCAGGCCACGGCCGTCCAGACCATTCTGGCGGCGGCCGGCGGCCCGTCGGCCGGGGCCAGCACCCTGGTCGGCGCCCTGATGTCGAACGGCTTCACCGCCACCCAGGCCACCGGCCTCGTGACGGTGGCGCTGACCGCCAACACGGTCGCCAACGGCACCGGGCTCTACAACTACGCCACCGGGGCCTCGATCGACGGCCGCGCGGCCGACCTGTCGGGCAACGAACTGCCCAACTCCCCGCACTGGACCCTGTCGCTGGGCGCCCAGTACACCTGGGACCTGCCGTCCGGCTGGTCGGCCACCGTGCGCGGCGACTACTACCGCCAGAGCGAGCAGTACGCCCGCATCTACAACACCGAGTACGACCGGCTGAAGTCGTGGGAGAACGTCAACCTGACGCTCAAGATCGAGAAGCCGGAGCTGGGCCTGTCGTTCGACGCCTACGTCAAGAACCTGCTCAACGACACGCCGATCACCGACGCCTACACCACCGACGACACCTCGGGCCTGTTCACCAACGTCTACACGCTGGAACCCAGGCTGTACGGGATCAGCATCACCAAGACCTGGTGATCCGGCTGAACCAGGTTCGCTGAAAAAACGAGGGCGGCGGGTGCAAATCCGCCGCCCTTCCTGCTTTCAGGCCTGTGACTTAACGACTCTGCAAGGCCAAGTCGTCCAAGCTGTGAACTCAACGTCGTCCAGCCCCCGGCCGCATGGAAACGCTCGCCCGCCTCATCGATCGCCGTGAACCGGTCGATCCTCAGACGTCCTGCCGGACGGTGCTGGAGATCTTCGCGAGCGAACCGCGCCTGGCGGCCCTGGCGGTCACGCAAGGCCGCGAGCCGATCGGCCTGATCTATCGCGACGTCTTCGTCGGCCAGATGCTGGTCGCCGCCGAACATCTCAACGAACGCCCCGTCACCGAGGTCATGGACCCCGAACCGCGCAGCGTGCGCGTGTCGATGGACCCCGGCGTCTTCGTCGACGCCCTGGCCCAGAGCGCCACCCCGGTCTTCCGCACCGCCTTCGTCGCCACCGACGAGCACGGCGACTATGTCGGCGTCGGCGGCCTGGCCTCGCTGCTGGCCTCGCACCGTCGCAAGCAGCGCGAAGCCCGCGAGGCCATGGGCCTGGTCGAGCGCATGGCGCACGACATCGGCCTGCACCTGGACGGCGTCCAGGCCTTCACCGACCGGCTGGAACAGCAGCGCCTGGCGCCCGACGCCGCCGCCTGCGTGCGCGCCATCAGCGACACCAGCCGCGACATGAGCGACATCCTCGGCCGCGCCATGGACCTGCACCGCGCCGCCACCGGCGGCCTGGCCCTGTCGCCCGAGCCGACCCGCCTGCGCGACCTGGCCGACGCCGTCGAGGCCCGCTGGGCGCCGCGCGCGGCCGAAGGCGGTTCGACCCTGCTGTTCTCCTACGACGGCGAGCCTGAAGCCGCCGCCCTGATCGATCCCTCGCGCCTGCTGCAGGTGTTCGACGCCCTGATCGACGGCGCCCTGGCCCACGGGCGCGGCGTGATCGAGGCCAGCCTGCGCGCCCGCCTCGACGGCGACCGCCTGCGCCTGGAAGGCGACGTGCGCGACAACGCCGCCGCCGTCACCGCCGAGGAACGCCTGGCCCGCGTGTTCGACCCGCTCGGCGAAGGCCGGATGGACGACCGCGCCGAGATGGCTCTCGGCGTCGGCATGGCCCTGGCCCACCGCGTGCTGCGCGAGATGGGCGGCCAGGTGCGCGCCGAGCCCAACCGCGGCGCCGGCCTGACCCTGCGCTTCGCCCTGACCGCCCCGGTCGCCGAGGCGCTGTTCGACGACGCCGAGGAAGTGACCGTCTCGGCCCGCCCCGCCCACATCCTGATCGTCGACGACAACGCCACCAACCGCATGGTCGCCGAGGCGCTGTGCGAGATGTTCGACTGCACCTCCGAGCAGGTGACCGACGGCGTCGAGGCGGTCGAGGCCGCCCGCACCGGCCGGTTCGACCTGATCCTGATGGACATCAAGATGCCGCGCATGGACGGGGTGGCCGCCACCCGCGCCATCCGCGAACTGCCCGGCCCGGCCGGCTCGGCCCCGATCGTGGCCCTGACCGCCAACGCCGGCCCCGAGGACGTCGCCGTCTATCTGGCCGCCGGCATGCAGGACGTGGTCGAAAAGCCGATCAAGCCCGAGCGCCTGGCCGTGGTGCTGAGCGCCCTGCTGGCCGGCGAAGACGAGCAGGAAGCGGCCTGATCCGCCCTGGCTGATCAAGCTCCGCAAGACTCAACCTTCACGAAACTCAAAGACACCGAAAGTTGTCTCAAGATCTGGCTTGAGTAGAGCCCGCGACAGATCGACGCCGCTACTGGCCTGCGCGCCAAAGTAGCCCTAAGTTGTTGTTCGAGCGGGAGACGAGAGCGTCGTGTTGAATTCGGCCGAACAGCAGGCTTGGGATTTCCTGAGCAAGGCGCCGCACTACGGCGCGCCGGCCGAAGTCGAAGAGCATTTCGGCCGCGCCCTGGCGGCCTTCGGCTACGAGCGCTTCGCCGCCACCCTGGTCAACGCCGAGCGCTACGGCAAGGAGCCCCCGGCCCTGTCGCGCCAGGACTTTGAGGCCTGGGACAGCCGCTACTGGGGCGAACGCTACGTCGTCCACGACCCGTGCGTGAAGCTGCTGCTGAAATCGAGCAAGTCCTTCGCCTGGACCGACGCCAAGCCGCTGGGCGACCAGCGCGCCCACGCCATGTGGGGCGAGGCCTCCGAGTTCGGCATGAACGACGGCTATGTGGTGCGGGTGTTCGGCCCGGCCGGCCATGAGGTGCTGATCCGCATGGCCACGGGCGCGCCCGACACCGACCCGGCCGCCCGCGCCGTGGTCGAGAGCCTGGCCACGGTGTTCGGCACCATCATGCTCAAGCATTGGGAACTGCAGGACGACAATCCCGACTACGGGGTGATCTCCGAGCGTCAGGCCCAGTGCCTCTATTGGGCCAGTCGCGGCAAGACCGACTGGGAGATCGGCGCGATCCTCGAGCTCTCGCCCCGCACCGTCCACCATCACGTCGAGGCGGCCAAGAAGCGCCTGGGCGTGGTCAAGCGGCAGGAAGCGGTGATGAAGGCCGGCGAACTGGGCCTGCTGAAGGCCGAGTGACTCTACACGCGTAACGTCGATACGCGAAATTTCACAACCTTGAATATGGCTCGACGATCTGTTAGGTCTTCGACATAGTCGTTTTGCGCCCGCGCGGAACGCTAATTATGGTCGTGTGTGCGCCAGCGCACAGACCAATTCCCCTTAAAAACCGGAAATGCCTCACGGACTGAGGCGGCGTGCGCATAGGCCGTTTGGCCTATCGGTGATTGGGCGGATCATACTGCCTAATGCGAGCTGTCCAGAACGGGGGACAGCATCGCCATGATCCACATCGTCACCTGCGAAAATCGCCACCTCTACGGCCCCCAGCTGTGGGCCATGCATGAAGAACGTCGCAAGCAGTGCGTCGAGAAGAACGGCTGGGTCGACCTGGTCGTGCTCGACGGCGGCGAGGTCGACGACTACGACGACGCCCGCGCCATCTACCTGCTGGGCTTCGACGACGACATGCAGCTCGAGGTCGGCCTGCGCCTGCGGCCCACCGACGACCGCTGCATGCTGGCCGACAAGTTCGGCCACCTGATCGCCCCGGGCGAAAGCCCCAAGAAGGGTCTGGACGTGTGGGAGGCCAGCCGCCTTTTCACCACCGAAGCCTATCGCGCCAAGAAGGGTCCGGGCCGCGGCACGCGCGTGTTCGAAGCCTGGGCGGCGGCCATGGAGCTGGCGCTGGTCAACAACGTCACCCGCTTCGTCGGCATGATCGACATGGCGCTGTATCCGGGAATCATGAACTCGCCGATCGACACCCGGCTGGTCGGCCTGCCTCGCCCCTACGAGTACGGCGTGGTCGCCGGATCGGAAATTCTCCTGTCGCGAGAATTGCTCCAGCGGGTTCGCGAATCGATCGCCATCGAATCGACCGTGGGCTATCACGTCGATGAACTTGACCTGCGGGCCTTCGGTGATCTGGTCGCCGTGCAGCGCCAGGTGCTGCGGGCGATGACGCCTCAGATTCTTCCGGGTTCGGAGCGTGACGAAACCCTTTCCGCGGAAGCGCTTTTCCGCTTGCACGACGCAAGCGGCCAAGCTCGGCGGATCTGGAGCGATCGCGGTCAGAAATCGGAGTTTCAGCTTAACGCTTAGGCGGAGCATAAGCTCCACCTCAGCGACGTAGCGCCGCACCTGAGCTAGCTCGACTTTCGCCAACGCCCCGGTCGTGTCATTTTACACAAACAACCGTTGGAGGCGAAAAAGTTGAGTGAAGAAACCGAAGGCCGGCGACCCAACCCGGTCGATCTGCACGTCGGCGGACGAGTCCGGATGCGTCGTAAACTCCTGGGCGTGAGCCAGGAGCAGCTGGCCGATTCCCTGGGCCTGACCTTCCAGCAGGTCCAAAAGTACGAGCGTGGCGCCAACCGCGTCAGCGCTTCGAAACTGTACGAAATCGCCCGCACCCTGCAGGTGCCGGTGTCCTTCTTCTTCGACGGCCTCGCCGACCCGATGAACGGCGCCGAAGAGGACGAAGTCGGTCACCACGCCGAACGCGTCGTTCAGGAATTCCTGACCACGCCGGAAGGCCTGGAACTGGCCGAGGTGTTCCCGAAGATCAACCGCGGCCGCGTCCGCCGCCAGGTGCTGGACCTCGTCCGCGCCATGGCCGAGGAAGCCGCCCGGGCCGACGCCTGATCCGAGCGATCACCGAGTAAACTGCTTAGAAGAGCCTCGCCTCCCCCCAGGCGAGGCTTTTTCTTGGCCTGTACATCAGCCGGCGTTGGCGCGGCTCTGGGCCGCCAGCCAGATGCGCTTGGCCGTCTGGGCCCCGGCGGGGGCCAGGCCGCGCAGGTCGTGGCTCTTGAGGAAGGTCAGGCCGATCTCGCGGTCCTTGCGCCAAGCCACCTTGGCGTCGTGGGCGAAGCCGCCGACCAGGTCGACCAGCTGGGCGCTCGCCGGCGGCGTCGAGCCCGACAGCATCTGCACGCGGGCTCCGCCGTCCGACATGTCCTTGATCACGCAGTCCCAGGCGAAGGCGCCGCACAGCACCTTGCCGGACCTGTTCGTGGACAAGCGCGGCGAGGTACGCCGGTCAGCCCCCGAACGTGAATCGAATATCGACATGCCTCAAGGAACGCACGGCGCGGTTAATCGGCCGTCTGTTCCAAAGGTTTTTCCGATATTTACCTAAAGCTTGAGCATACTGATCAGGCCGCGTCGCGGTTCGCGTCAGGCCGCCAGCCGTTGCTCAGCAGGTCGATGGCCATCAGGTGCGCCAGCTCCAGCACCTGCTCCTCCAGGCTGTCGAGCAGGGCCAGCCGCCGGTCGGGCGACGGGGTATGGGCGTAGAGCGCGCACAGCACGTGCAGGCGGGCGCGGATACTGGGCGGCTGGAAATCCGAATGCAGCAGCGAGGGTCCGGCCATCTCGGCCGCCGACACTCCGCGCCGGCCGAACGGACCGGTCGGAAGATCCTCCGACGCGTCACCGAGACCTGGCCACTGCTGCGACGGAACCGACTGCCTGGACATGACTGAACTACGCTTTCCTGCCTTGGGGTTGAACAAAGATCAGGCCACGAGGGCCGGGGCGCCGCAGCGCATGCCGTTGGTGCGGACGTCGGCCTCGCCCAGGCCCACGCCGAGCATGCCGGTCAGGCTGTTGATCACCTGGTCGAGCGGCGCGGCCGCGGCCGCCAACACCGGCGTCAGGGCCGTCAGCACCGCCGACTTGCCCAGGCCCAGCTGGATGCCCAGCAGATTGACGTCCAGCGTCAGGCCGGTGATCAGCGTGGCCACGGTCGTCCCGACCAGGTCGTTGGTCTTCACCGTCTTGACCGTGCGGGCCTTCACCTCGGCGCTGCTGAACACGACGTTGCGGAACGAGCCGCCGCCCAGATCGACCTTGGACGAGCCGTCCACCGTGAACAGCGGCGCCTGGACGATGCGGCCCTTGGTCGGGGTCAGGGCCTGCTTGAAGTTCGACAGCTTGCTGGTGTCGACCTGGCCGATGGTCAGCGAGCCGACGCTGGGCTTGACCGCCAGGGTCGTGGTGCGGGCCGTGCAGTCCAGGGCGGCCAGCTTGGCCTCGCCCGAGGCCAGCTCGACCATCAGCGGCACCTTGATCTGGGCCGCGCCGCCCAGCAGGCTGCCCGACCCCAGCAGCTTGGCCTCGACATAGAGCCGCGTCTGGACGGTACGGATGACCACCGACTTGTCCTGGGTGACGGTCATGAACGGGGCGTTGTTCATCGGCTCGCCGATAGCCAGCCAGGCGTCGACGTCGGCCAGGCCCGGGATGGCGGTTCCGAGATCCAGCTGCACCTGGCGCGAGCCGTTGCTCAGCATCAGCATGGCGTTGGCCATCTGCATGGCGTCGATGCCGACCGCCGCGCCCGCCCCGCCGACCACGCGGTCCTGGCGAGCGTAGGGGCCAGCGTCGATCAGCGCGCTGAGCTTGATGCTCTGGTTGGCGTTGGTGGCCGAGGACAGCACCTTGGCCGCCGCCGAGGCGCGGGTCTGGCCGGCCGCCGACAGCACGTCCGACAGCACCGACAAGGCCTTGCTGGTCTTCACGTCGGTGGCGAGCAGGTCGTTGTAGCTGGCCGCCTTGACGCCGAGCTTGGTGTTGAGCGCGTCGAGATAGCCGAATAGCTCGACGTCGGCGCTGGCGAGGGCCTGATAGTCCATGACCGACAGGCTGACCGAGCTGCCGGTCAGGCCCGTCAGCAGGGCGTTGGCGACGCCGCCGTCGACGCTGGCCAGGCGCGTGCCGATCGAGAAGCTGGCGAGATCGGCACGGGCGGCCGTGGCCTGCCGGCGGATCGGGATCGAGGGGCGGCCCAGCAGGGCCTGACCGAAGAACAGGTCGGCCTGGCCTTCCACCGTCACGCGGGCGGCGTCGGGCGTGGTCGCGCCGCTCTGGAAGCGCTGGGCGGCGGCCGCCTGCTGGGCGTCGTAGCGGCCCTTGGCGACCTGCACGGCCACGGTCCCGCCGACCGGATTGACCTCGACCGTCGCGCTGGCGGCGCGATCGGCGCGGTCGAGGTCGGCCGCCGCGGCCAGGGCCGCCAGGTCGGCCACCCCCTGCAGGCGCCGAGACTGCAGATAAACCGAGCCCAGGTCGACGGCCAGGGCGGCCAGACCGACCCCGCCGGTCAGGGCGGCGGCGGCGATGATCGCCACGCCCCCCTGGTTGTTGGAAAGAAAGCCGCGATGGGAAAGGAAACGCCGCACCATCAATACCCTCCCAGGCGGACGACCGCCTGACGGGTGATCAGGCTGGACGGCATGGGAGCGATCTTGGCGAAGGCGAAGGCCACGCTGTTGGAGGCGTCGTAGGAGACCGAGATCACCGCGCGGTCGCCGCGATCGGTGACCTTGGTGGTCAACCGCGCGGCGTCGAGACCGGCGTAGTCGGTCACGCCCTCGGCGGCCGAGGCCTTGGCCAGCTGGCTCCGTTCGGTGGCGTTGAGGCCGGCCACGGCGGCCCGGGCGGCGTCGTTGGCCACCTGCTGCACCGAGTGGGCCATCCAGAAGTAGGAGCCCCAGCCGACCATGCCGATCACCATGGCGATCAGCACCGGGCACACGAGCGCGAATTCCACCAGAGCCGTCCCTTGCTGGTCGGCGCCGAACTTCCGGATCGAACGCGGCTTCCTCATCTACGCCTCCCGTACCCGGCTGGTTCGTCTGGCCCGTCTGGGACGAACACCCTTTGGGTTGTGAAGCGAGATTAGTTCGACCTTGGCTGTCTCCACGTTCGTACGGGTAATCCGTATTTTGCGAAGTTCACGGACATGGAACCGACGACCCGTGCGACGTTTGGCCACCCCCCAGACTGCGTTGCCCCCGTACTCAGCCGCCGGTAACTTTAGCGCGCAACTGACCAACCATTCCGAGAGTTTGCTTCAGTGAATGCGTAGCGTCCGGATTCCACGCAAATCTGGAGGGCGACATGAAGTCGCGCGACATCGCACCCGCAAGGGTGACCGCCGGAGAAATCAGCCGCAATTTCGGCCAATGGCAGGATGTGGCCCTGTCGGGGCCCGTCATTGTCACGCACCATGGCCGTCCACGGGTGGTGATGATCTCGGCCGAGCACTACGCCGCCGCCGGCCTCACCGAAGGTCCGGGCGGTCACGACAACGATTCCGAGCTGCACACGGCCGAGACCGCGCGATCGGCGATCCTGGGCCACATGAACGAAGCCTTCGTGGCCCTCGACCCCGACCTGCGCATCACCGCCGTCAATCCGGTGTTCGAGGACCTGAAGGGCTCGAGCGCCGCCCAGCTAATCGGCGCGGCCTGGAACGAGGTGTTCAACGCGCCGTCCCAGGCCCTGATCGGCGAACAGTTCCGCCGCGTGCTGCGCACCGGCGAGACCCTGGAGTTCGAGTCGGAGTCCACCGTCCAGGCCGGCCGCTGCTTCGGCGTGCGCGTCTTCCCCTATCCCGGCGGCGTGGCGGCCCTGTTCGTCAACCGCACCGAGGAGCGCGACCTGCGCGGCCGCCTCGACCGCGCCTCGGCCCTGGAGACGGCCCTGGCCGTGCTGCCGGGCCTGGCGACCGCCCGGCTGAACATCCGTGGCGTGCTGGCCAGCATGGACGCCGACTTCCTGACCCTGACCGGGTTCTCGGAAGCCGAACTGCGCGACTGCCGGCTCAGCGACATCGTCCGTCCCGCCGAGCGTCGCGGCCTGACCATGGCCGTCGAGCACGCCCTGCAAGGCGACCCGCCGGCCCGCCTGTCGGTGACCCTGCTGATCAAGAACGGAGCGGAGCGGACGGTCGAGCTGGGGCTGGCGACCATCCGGCGAGACGGAGCCCCCGACGGCGTGCTGATCGCGATCGCGACCTGACCGCTATACCGTTAACTTGACCGTACGGAACAATCGCCAGCCAATGCGCTGTAAGCGCTTGTCTTTTTGATGATCACAAGGCAAACCCGAAACGTTGGTTTTCGTATACGGAAGCGGCGTCATGGCGGGCTCGCCCATTCCACATCCAGTCGACAGGCATGTCGGCGCGCTGATCCGCGCGCATCGTCGCGCGGCCGGTGTTTCACAAGAAGAGCTGGGCAAGGCGATCGGCCTGACCTTCCAGCAGGTGCAGAAGTATGAGACCGGCGAGAACCGGATCAGCGCTTCCAAGCTGGTCGAGGTGGCCAGGACGCTCAACGTGCCGATCTCGGCCCTGTTCGACGGCCTCGACACGGGTCCCGACGGGGAAAACCTGATCGTGCGCTTCACGGCCCTGCGCGACGCCAGTCCGTTCATGCAGGCGGCCGTCGAGCTTCCCGACGCGATCCGGGCGGAGCTGTTCAGGCTGGCCACGGTCTACGCCGCCGAGGACGGGGCGACGTCCTGATCACCGGCCGACGACACAGCCATAGTTTGCCATAACCATTTGCTCTACCTATAGTAGCCAATCCGACACATCCGGGGGGATGCGACTATGGGCGAAGCGAAGACGATAAGGGTGCCGGCGCGAGACGGCGCCGAGATCGGCGAGGTCGCCGCCGGCGCAAGCTGGCGCTTCTCGGCCCGCGGCCGCTGGTGGGACTGGTTCGTGCCTTCGGGCGCCGGCGGCTACCGCTTCTTCCTGGCCGACATCCTGGACATCTACCCCGTGTCGAAGGGCCGGCCGTTCTTCGAGCTCACCGCCCGCGTGCGGGAGCACCCCGAAAAGCTCTATCCCATCGGCCGGGGCGCGACGGTCACCTTCGAGCAGGCGGGCACGGTCGAGCTGTTCGCCAACGACGTCGAAGGGTTCAACTGGAACAACAGCGGCGCCGTCGAGGTCGACTACGAACCTTGCGACTGCCCCGAGCCCCTCCCCGACCACAGCCAGTACGACGGCCTGCCGGGCAAGTGGACGCTGCTGCGCGACACGCTGGACAAGACCAAGGGCGTCGGTTCCACCGCCATCCTCACCCTGGGCGCGGGCGCGGCCCTGGCCTTCACCCAGCAAGGCCGGGACCTCGTGCGCACCGTGGCCGAGGGCGACTTCTCCGGCGGCACCGCCGTGCGCCAGATCTTCTTCGCCCTGACCCTGCTGTTCCTGGCGGTGCAGACCTGGATCTGGCCCCGCCTGATCATCCTGTCGAACTACGGACGCGATCGCCAGACCTGGACCCCCAACTGGCTGCTGCGCTGGACGCCGAGGCTGCTGGGCCTGGCGCCGTTCCTGTTCGTCATCGGGGCGCTGTTCAAGAATCCCGCGCCCAACACCGGACTGATCGCCGCCCTGGTGCTGATCGGCCTGGGCTTCTTCGCGGCGATCATCGCCCAGTACGACGCCCGCAAACGGATCAGGGCGTCGGCGAACGCCAGACGCGAGCCCGACCTGCCGCCGCGCGAGCCGCTGCGCATCGGCCGCCTGTGGGTGATCGCCAGCGTCCTGATCAGCCTGACCGCGATGCTGTGGGCGATCTTCTTCCCCGTCGCCTTCGGCTTGACCCTCGGCGCGCCGGCCGTGGCCTTCCTCGGGGTGGGCTGCATCATCCCGGTGCTGGTCGTGCTGATCCAGACCGGCGACGCCGCGCGCGTGCCGACCCTGGCCTTCCTGGTGGTCGCGGCGGCGATCTTCGGGCTGTGGGTCGACAACCACCCGGTCGGCTGGCGGGCGGCCACGACGCCCTATCACGCCATCGCGCAGGACCAGCGGCTGACGCTCGATCAGGCCTACGAGGACTGGGCCAAACAGGCGCCGGCCGGACCCGACGGCGCGCGCACCCTGGTGCTGGTCGCCTCGGAAGGCGGCGCGTCGCGAGCCGGCTACTGGACCGCCGAGGTCCTGGCCTCGCTGCACGAGAAGACCGGGGGCAAGCTGGCCCACAACCTCTTCGCCATCAGCTCGGTCTCCGGCGGCAGCGTCGGCGCGATCGGCTATGCGGCGGTGCTGCAGGACCGCCCGAACCTGCAGCCGAAGGATCTGCGCGGCGCGGTCACCGACTTCGCCGGCCGCGACTTCCTCAGCCCCACCTTCGGCGGGATGCTGTTTCCCGACCTGCTGCAGCGCCTCGTGCCCGTGGCCCTGCTGCCCGACCGGGCCCAGGGCCTGGAACTGGCCTTCGAGGCCGGATGGCGCGAGCACTGCAAGGACGTTCCGGGCTGCGACCATCCGGATCTGCTGAGCCGGGACTTCAGCCAGTTCGGCCCGACCGACGGCGCCTGGCGGCCGCTGGTCGTCATCAACGGCGCGAGCCAGGAGACAGGCCGGCGCATCCTCACCAGCCGCCTGCGCTTCAGCCCGTGGGAGATCAATGCCGACGACTTCTACAACGTCGTCGATCGCGACGTTCCGGTCTCCACCGCGATCCACAACGGTGCGCGCTTCCCCTGGATCAGCCCGGCCGGAACCCTGACCCGCAAGAACGGAACCGGGTCGGGCCACATCGTCGACGGCGGCTATTTCGAAGCCGCGGGGGTCGAGGTCCTGCGGGAACTGGCGCCGGCCCTGCGGACCATCGCCGAGAAGCGCGGCGACAAGCTGCGCATCGTCTTCGTCTATATCGGCTATCGCGAGCGCACCGACGAGGCCCTGGCCAGCGCCGCCGCCCCGGCCGACGACCCGAGGGCCAACAGCTTCCTCAACGAACTGAGCGCGCCGCTGAAGGCCCTGTTCGGCAGCCGCTCGGCCCATGCCGGCCACCTGCAGCGGGAGCTCAAGCTGGAGGCGTCGGGCGATCCCCGGGACATCAACCCGATCCTCTATTCCTCGACACCGCTGGCGCACTACGAGCCGATCCTGCTGTGCAAGCAGACGGGTCCCCGGCCCTTCGAACCGCCGATGGACTGGGCTCTGTCGGGCTGCGCCAAGGCCTATATGCGCAAGGCGGCCGGCGGGACGGCGATCGCGGAGGGCCGGCAAAGCGCCTGCCGCAAGATCCTCGAACAGCCGATCCCCTGCCAGCGCTCGCTGGACGCCTCGATCGCCCGCGCGGCGCGTCAGGCGCTGGGCGGACCGCCAGAGCCGCGGACGATGTTTCCTGTTCAGGCCCAAACACCGTCAGCAGACCGCCCAGGAACCTAGGTTACTGCTGAGGCGCAGAACATTGGAAGCGCGCAGGGGTAGACCCTGCCCCAATGGGGACCGCCGGGTCGTTACCTTGAAAAGGAATGGGAGGAAGCGGCAGCCGGATTGATGGCCAACTATCCATCACGCCGGGCGCTGTCCGTCAGGATCAGCGCGCGCGCGCCAGCCGTGCATTACGAACCCGCTCGACCGACGGGGGACGGAGTCGCGTCGCGCGTTCAGCCGACAGATCCTGGATCATCTCAACGTCTTTCGACGAAGCTTCGCCATGAACTAGTTTCGCGATCAGGCGAGCGATAGCTTGATCGAGTACAGACTCCCTGGACGGGCCCATCGCGATCCCTGCCTCCACTGACATCCTGTGTGCTCCACTCTTGAACGTTAGGGGTTAAAGCGCAGTTTCAAGGCTTCATTCCGTCGAAGCTCGACCGCTCGGGAGTGGCACGACATCGGCAGTAGCAGCGTCCGCTCCGCCCCCCCGCGCCGAACCAGCGCGACGACGCACCGATATGGTTAACTCTACCATGCCTGCCAAGGCCCGAACAGCCTCGGCCGCCTGCGTGCCCTCGTCACCGTGGGGCTTGAAGTGTCCGCACTGGTCGCTGGTGGCCACCACGACACCCCATGGATCCACGTCAGTTCCAACCATGATGGGAACAGCGGCGATCGATCGATAGCGCAGGTCATCATGGTCTCGGCGTTGAGGACCTGGCAGCTCATGGATGTTGCCAAGCCCCGGATCGGTGAGATCCGGGACGATGACCTCGGTCCCTCGCGCCAGGGTGATCCCGGCGGCGCCGACTCCCTCGGGCCAAACGCGCGAACCGTCGAGGTCGCAATCGACGGACCGCGACGATGCGACGCACCGGAGAATGCGCCGCTGCTCTGGATTGCGATCCGTCCTGTACACGCACAGAGTCCAGTGCTGGGCCATCTGAAACCCTGCGGCGACCTTCAACGAGCGGTCGGCGACGGTCATGAGCAATCGGATCGCGTCCTGCTCGCTCAAGTCCAGCGAGACGCTGGATTCGATGACCGAACGCATGTCCTGAACCGCCGAATAGAGATGACTCAAGCGGGTGAGCGAACTGTCGTTGCGATCGAGATCCTCCAGCGCTTCGGAAAGATCCTCTTCGAATGTGCGGGCGGCTTCGATGGCCTGCCGCGCGACCTCCAGCTCATGAGATGCGTCCTGATCGACGAAGGCGGTATAGAGTCCACCGAGACAGGCCAGAAGCACGGCGATGATGCCCACCGCATTCCAGAACGGTAGCGGCTGTCCCGCTGGCGCTGTCAGGAACTGGGCGGCCCCGGCCAAGCACGACGCGCCGATGATCAACACCGTCTTGACGCCGAGCGTCGCGAGTCGATGACGACTAGCTCGCTTTCGCGTCAAATGACCAAGGTCGTCAGCTACGTCCCGCACCAGCCCCCCGAGTCGTGCAGTTTTTTGAAGCTTATCTTACAACTTTTACGAAAGGCAAGCGGGTCGACACGCCCAGAGAGGGAGGTGTATGGGCAGATTTCAGTCGCTCGCGACGCCTGAATAGACGGAGGCGAAACGACGCAGGCGATCAGACGCCACGCCTACCGCCGGCCATTCCCACCACGTTGAAAGGCAGAGCCACCCCGGCCGCTTTACATTGAATTATTTTGGAAATTCAATTCGCTGCAACTAGAGTGCAGTGGTGGCTGGGGGCGGGATCGAACCGCCGACCTGTGGGTTATGAATCCACCGCTCTAACCATCTGAGCTACCCAGCCGCCGAAGCGGAGCGGGCTTATAAGCGCAAACGGACGCCGGCTTCAAGCCCGGTTTGCGATGTCATCCACAACTGCGCTGAGGCGCCGCGCGAGGCTGTCGGGCCCGTAGTCGGCCAGCACCGCTTCACGGGCCTTTTCGCCAAACGCCAGCGATCCGGCGGGGGCGGCGACCAGGGCGGCCAGGGCGTCGGCCAGGGCGACGGCGTCGCCCGGCGGCAGCAGGCGGCCGCTGACGCCCTCGACGATCATCTCGTCCGGACCCGGAATGGCGCTGGCCGCGACCGGAAGGCCCACAGCCATGGCTTCCAGCAGCACCAGGGGAAAGCCCTCCTGATAGGACGGGAAGGCGAAGACGTCGCCCGTTGCCAGGAAGGCCGAGGCGTCGCGCCAGCCGACCAGGCGCACGCGGTCGGCCAGGCCGTGCTCGGCGATCAGGCCTTCCAGCTTGGCCCGCTCGTCGCCCTCGCCCGCGATCTCGACCTCGAAGGAAAGGCCCCGGTCGCGCAGAAGGGCAGCGGCGGCGATCAGCACGTCGAAGCCCTTCTTGGGATGCAGGCGGCCGGCGGCGACGATGCGCGGCGGGCGGCCGGCCTGCGCGAAGGGCGTCGCCCGCACGGTCGGGATCTTTACGGCGTTGGGCACGAAGTGGACGTGGGCCGCCGGTACGCCGCGCTCGATCGCCAGGTCGGCGAGGTGACGGCCCACGCAGATGTAGTCGGTGCGCGTGGTCTCGATGTCGAAGACCGGCTTGTGGACACAGATCGCCAGGCGGGTCGATTTCGGGGCGGCCTTGGCGAACAGGCGCGCGGGCCGCTGGCCGTGGCTGAGGATGATGGCGGGCTTGACCGCCTTCACGATGCGGCGGGCCGCGCCCAGGGTCAGGGGATCCCAGTCGGTATGGGCGGGCATGGCCAGCAACGGCGGGGTGCGGCCGGCCTGGGCCTGCGCCACCTTGCTCCCCGCCCGCACCACGCCCGCGCACAGGCCGCCGCGGCGGGCCGTCCAGGTCTCGAGGATCGGCTGATAGTCGAGGAACACCTGTTCCAGGCCGCCCAGACCCTTGCCCAGCATGGCGTGCAGGATGGCGGTCAAGGCGATCTCCGAAACTGACGGGAAAACAAGCGCCGGAACCTTCCCCGCGAGACCCACGCTGTCAATGCGCCGGCCGAAAATCAGGCCCCCCCTCGCCGCCCCCTCGCCTGCCGGGAGAAAAGCCGTTTATGGTCGCCTCATGCGCTCATCCCTGATCTTCGCCGCCTCCGCCCTTCTCGCCATGGCCGCCTGCGGTCCCGGCGAGGCCCAGAACGGCGCCGCCCCGGCCGTCACCGCCGACGGCGGGCCGGTGGAGACGCGCGCCGCCAATGCGCCCGACCAGAAACCGGCCTTCGCCGGCCAGACCCGCGCGCCCCTGAAGGCCGCCGGCGTCGCCTATCAGGTGCAGGTCGTGGCCAAGGGCCTGGAGCATCCGTGGGCCATCGCCTTCCTGCCGGACGGTTCGGCCCTGGTGACCGAGCGCGCCGGCCGCCTGCGCATCCTGGCCAAGGACGGAACCCTGTCGCCGGCCGTCGCCGGCCTGCCGGCGGTGGACGCCAACGGCCAGGGCGGCCTGCTGGGCCTGGCGGTCGATCCGAACTACGCGACGAACGGCCTGATCTACTGGAGCTATGCCGAGCCGCGCGAGGGCGGCAACGGCACGACCGTGGCGCGGGGCAAGCTGGTTCCGGGCGCGGCGCCCAAGGTCGAGACCGTCCAGGTAATCTGGCGCCAGACCCCGACCCTGGCCTCGGCCCTGCACTTCGGCGGTCGGCTGGTCTTCGCCCGCGACGGCAATCTGTTCGTCACCACCGGCGAGCGCTCGATCATCGAGGGCCGGATGCAGGCCCAGCGCCTGGACGGGACCCTGGGCAAGGTGATCCGCATCAAGCCGGACGGGTCGATCCCGGCGGGCAATCCCTTCGCCGGCCAGGACGGGGCGAAGCCCGAGATCTGGTCGATCGGCCACCGCAACCTGCAGGCCGCCGCGATCAATCCGAAGACCGGCGAGCTGTGGACCGTCGAACACGGCGCCAAGGGCGGCGACGAGCTGAACACCCCCCGCGCCGGCAAGAACTACGGCTGGCCGACCATCACCTATGGCGAGGAATATTCCGGCAAGCCGATCGGCGACGGGATCACCGCCAAGGAAGGCCTGGAGCAGCCGATCTACTACTGGGATCCGGTGATCGCGCCCTCGGGCATGGCCTTCTACGAGGCCGACCTGTTCCCGGCCTGGAAGGGCAGCCTGCTGGTCGGGTCGCTGAAGGAGCACCACATCGCCCGCCTGACGCTGGACGGCGACAAGGTGGTCGGCGAGGAGCGCATCGCCACCGAGTTCGGCGAACGCATCCGCGACGTCGTGGTCGGCCCCGACGGCGCCGTCTGGGCGGTGACCGACGAGGAAGACGGCAAGGTGATCCGGATCACGCCGAAGGGCTGATCCACGGCGAATTGTCACGCCGGGAGGATTGCGCAGGCTCTCGTCCTGAGATTGTCTTTGAGCAAGCCTCGCTCAGGACATCCTCATGCTCGACCGCCGCAGCCTTCTCGCCGCCTTTCCCCTGCTGGCGGCCCTGCCCGCGCGCGCCTTCGCCGACGCCCCCATCACGGCCGCGATCAGCCTGAACGACGAACGGGTGCTGATCGATGCGAAGCTGAACGGCCAGGGGCCGTTCCCGTTCGTCGTCGACACCGGCTCCATCGTCAGCGGCGTTCGCCTGGACGTCGCCGAGCGCCTGGGCCTGAAGAAGCTGCGCGACGTGCGGCTGAACGAGAACAAGAGCTTTCCGCTGTTCGCGGTCGACGAACTGGTGCTGGGCGGCGCGGTGCGCCAGCCGAACGCCTCGATGTTCGGACTGGCCGGCGACACCCTGGGGGGCGAAGGCCTGATCGCCGCCGGCATGCTGACCAGCTTCGACAGCGAGCTGGACCTCGAACGCGGACAGTGGCGCGTCTTCCCCCAAGGCGCGCCGGACCGTCCCGGCTACACACGCCTGACGTCGCGCTTCGAACAGCGCGGCCTGGGCTCGTCCCGCATCGTCGCCGACGTCGCCCTGGACGGCGCCAATATCCGGACGATCGTCGACACCGGCATGCCCTGGGTGCTCACCTTGCCCCACAAGCGCGGCCGCGAGTTGGGCCTGTGGAGCGACGCGACGCCCTATGCGCCCGTGCGGCTGAAGGGGATCGCCGGCCAGGGCAAGAGTCTGGCCCGACTGGTGCGGGCCAAGAGCCTGCGGATCGGCGAGGCGGTCTACGACGCCCCGCTGATCACGGTCCGCCCGCCGGACGCGTCCGGCGAAGACGCCGTGCTGGGCCTGCGGGTCCTACGGTCGCTGAATCTGGCGATCGACGCGCGCAGCGCGTCCCTGTGGGTCAAGCGGAACACCATTTCGCCCCAGACCCCCTACTACAGCCGCGCCGGCCTCTGGATCGACGAGACCGAGGGCAAGGTGGCCGTGCGCGAGGTCGGCGCCGGCAGCCCGGCAGCCAAGGCGGGCGTCTCGCCGGGTGACGTCTTCGAAGGCGTGACGACGTTGGGCGACGCGCTGGCCCGCCTGCGGGGCGACGCCGGCAAGCCGGTCTCGCTGGCCCTGCTGCGCAAGGGCCAGCGGATCGAGACGGGCTTCACCCTGGCCGACTACCTGTAACTAATCGACGTCGCGCCGGGCGCGCCAGGCCTTGCGGGCCTCGGACGGCTTGCCCTTGACCAGGGCCCCGGCCGCCACGCCGGCCAGGAACGAGGCGGTGGGGTGGGCCAGGATGATGTCGGCCACCCGCTCCTCGATCGGCGCCTTTCGATGCTTGGCCTGATGGTTCGACTGGGCCAGGGCCCAGATCGCCACCACCGCCGCGGCGATGCCGGCGACGATGGCGTGGGCCCAGGCCGTGCCGACGATCGAGGCCAGGAAGGCGAACACCGCCATGGCCCCCGACACCGCCGCGATCGCCGCGGCCATGACCAGTCCCGCGCCCCGCACCAGGCGCGAGGTCAGCCGCTCGATGAAATCGTCCACCATCGCCCTCTCCGTGAAACAGCCTATCGGCTAACGCGCGAGCGGGGGTTTGGTGTCAGCCGGCCGACACAAGGGCGCGTGGCAGCCGAAAGTGTGAGCGGTTTCGGCGACCGCCACGCGTCAAGAAAGCAGCTCGGCCACCGCCTCGCCGATGGCCAGCGAGCTGGTCAGGCCCGGGCTCTCGATGCCGAACAGGGCCACGAGGCCCGGCAGTCCATGCGTGTCGGCGCCGCGCAGCTGGAAGTCGGGCTGGGGCTCGTTCGGGCCATGAAGCTTGGGCCGCACCCCGGCGTAGTCGGGGCTGAGGGCGCCGTCGGGCAGGCCCGGCCAGAACTTGCGGATATAGGCGGCGAAGGCGTCGGCCCGGTTCGGATCGACGGAGTAGTCGGGCGCGGGCACGTATTCGAGGTCGGGCCCGAACACCGCCTGGCCGCCCATGTCGTTGCGATAGTGGGTGCCCAGCGCCCCGTGGATCGGCGGCGGATAGACCAGGCGCTGGAACGGCGCCTTGCCCATGAGCCGGAAATAGACGCCCTTGCCGTAGTGGGCGGCCGGGATCTGCTCGGCCGGAAAGCCCTCGATGCTCGCCGCCACGGCCTGGGACGACAGCCCCGGCGCGGTGACCAGCAGGCGCGTGGTCAGGGTCGTCGGCTCCGCGCCGCCCGCCCGCACGGTGAAGCCGCCGCCCTCCAGCGGGGTCGCGCCCTCGAACGGCGTGGAGAGCACCACCGCCCCGCCGGCGGCCTCGATCTCGCCCTGCAGGGCCAGCATGTAGTCGTGGCTGGCGAAGACGCCGCTTTCCGGCGACAGCAGGGCCGCGTGGGCGTTGAGGCCCGGCTCCAGCGCCTGGGCCTGCGCGCCGGTGAGCCGTTCCATACCCTCGACGTCGTTGGCCAGGGCCTGGTCCCAGATGGCGTCGAGGCGGGCGATCTCGTCGTCGCTGGTGGCCACCACCAGCTTGCCGCACTTCTTGTAGGCGACCTTGTGCGCGTCGAGGAAGGCGTAGAGCCGCCGCCGTCCCTGCACGCACAGCCGGGCTTTCAGCGAGCCGGTCGGATAGTAGAGCCCGCCATGGATCACCTCGGAATTGCGCGACGACACGCCCTGCCCGATGTGCCCCTCGGCCTCCAGCACGGCGACGGTCAGCCCGCGCTGGCTCAGGGCGTAGCCGCAGGCCAGCCCCACGGCGCCGGCGCCCACCACCACGGCGTCGAAATCGAACTCGGTCATTTGAGGGTCGCTGAATGTTCGATGGAACGGATGATCACCGCGTCGTCCGCCACTTCGTAAAAGATCACATAGGCGCCATGCGGCAGCCGGCGAAAACGAGGATGGCTGGCGACCGCCTGAGCCATGTAGGGCGCAAAGGCGAGCTGCTCGAAACGCTCCATCAGGAACGCCGGCGCGAGGGCTGTCCTCGGCGATATAGTCGCGAATTCGCGTCAAGTCGCGCCGAGCGCGCGGCGTCAGGACATAGGGAAGGCTCACTCGCCGGTGGCCTTGGCCCGCGCCTTCAGATCCGCCAGCATTTCAGACAGGAATTGGCGGCCATCGACATGCTCGGCCGGATCGACGGCTTCCATTTCCAGTTCGTCGAGCAAGGCTTCGAGCTTGTCCGAACCACCGACGATATCGACCGCTCGGCGATAGTTGAGTTCCGCCAGTTCGGCGGCGACGCCCTCTTCCAGCGAAGCGAACTCGCCCCGCTCGACCCGCGCCAGGAGGTCAGCCGCGTCCTCAGCGCTCAAGGTCACCGTCACCTGGTCTGGATGTCGAACCGGCCTGTTCATGGCGGGAAGCCTAGCACGGAGCCAAAGAAATCAATTCGGTCATTTGAGCGCTACCGGCTTTCGCGCCCCGTGCCGGACGCCAAGAATGAGGATGTCCCGCTCGCGAATGCGATAGAGGATGATGTAGGGCGGAATGGTCACGCCCCGAACGTCCGGACCGAACGACGGCTTCAGGCCGTATCCCTCCGGAGCGTTCGCCAAGCTCTGGCAGCGCTGGATGAGGTGATCGACGAAGCTCGCCGCCGCTCTTGGCTTGTCGGCGGCGATATCGTTACCGATCGCGCTGATGTCCCTCGCGGCCGACGCGCTCAGGCGAACCGGCTTCAAGCCCGATCGTCCTGGGCGTCCGCCATGTCCTCGTATCTGGCCTTGAGGGCGTGCAGGAAGTCGAAGGCGTCCACCTCGCCGACGCCCGCGGCGGGATCGGCCTGGATCTCTTCGACAAGAGCCCGAAAAGCCGCCTCGCCGCCGAGCAGTTCGACGGCGCGGAAGTGTTCGAGTTCGAGCAGCGCCGCTGTGACGGCTTCGTCGAGCGAGGCGAACTCTCCGCGCGCGACTCGCGTGGTCAAATCCTCGACGGCGCTGGCCGGAAGATTGACCGAGACCATCGAAGCGCTGCGAACCGGCCTGTTCATGGCGGGAAGCCTAGCACGAACCTCCCGGCCCGCCACGGCCCATGGCGCGCCGGGCGCTCGCCCCTGCACCATGGGCGGCGGCAAGGCCGGGTAGGAGGGCCTCAGCCCTCCCACTGCCCCCACAGCTTCACCGCCGTCGCCTTGGCCTTTTCGACCGCCGCTTCCTTGACGTGGCCATAGCCGCGGACCTCGGAGGGGACCTCAGCCAGCTTCAGGGCCAGGGCCTTGCGCTCGGGACGCAGGCCGGCGACCAGGCGGTCGAGCGTGACCTCGTAGTCGGCGATCAGGCCCCGCTCCATCCGGCGCTCCTCGGTCTTGCCGAAGACGTCCAGCGGACCGCCGCGCAGGCCCTTCATGCGGGCGATCATCGGGAAGGCCAGATCCAGCATCCAGCCGCCGAAGGCGATCTTGCGCGGCTTGCCGTCCTTGCCCTTGGGCGCGATCAGCGGCGGCGACAGCCAGACCTTGGCCTTGCCCCCCTTGAAGGTCCCGGCCAGCTCCTTGGCGAAGCGGCCGTCGGTGTAGAGGCGGGCGACCTCGTACTCGTCCTTGTAGGCCATCAGCTTGTAAAGATTGGTCGCCGCCGCGCGGGTCAGCGGCAGGTCCGCCCCCTCCCCGACCATGGCGACCTCGGCATGACGCACCTTGGCGATCCGCTCGGCGTAGCGGGCGGCGTAGTGAGCGTCCTGGTAGGCGACCAGGTCCTCGACGCGGCGGGCGATCAGGGCGTCCAGCGGCTCGGTCTGGGGCGTGGGGACGTCGACCGGCTTGTCGCCGGCCGCGGCCGGGTCGAAGGCGATCTGGCGGCCCAGCTCGAAGGCCTGCAGGTTGGCGTCGGCGTCCACCCCGTTCAGCTTGATGGCCCGATAGAGGGCGCGGCTGGAGAGCGGGATCACGCCGCGCTGCCAGGCGAAGCCGACCATGATCATGTTGGCGTAGATGGCGTCGCCGAAGCGGCTCTCGGCCAGGCGCTGGGCCGGGCAGGCGTCGAAGGCCTTGGTCGCGGCCTTGACCCGCCGGGCCATGGCCCCGCCGTCGAAGCGCACGTCGCGGCTGGTGACGAAGTCGGCGGTGGGGGCGAAGTCGCTGTTGCCGAAGGCCATGGTGCGGTCCTTGGCGTAGAGCGACAGCGCCTCGGGGCTGGCGGCCACCAGCAGGTCGCAGGCGATCAGCACGTCGGCGCTGGCGGCCGGCACCCGGCCGCCGACGATGGTGTCCTCCAGTTCGCCGATCTTGACGTGGCTGAACACCGCCCCGCCCTTCTGGGCCAGGCCCGTCATGTCGACCACGCTGCCGGCGCGGCCGTCGATGTGGGCGGCCATGGCCAGGATCGAGGCGACGGTGGTCACCCCGGTGCCGCCGACGCCGGTGAAGATGATCCGCCGCACGCCGTGGAATTCCTCGAACGCCGGCAGCGGCGTGGAATCGACCGACAGCGGCGCGGGCTTGACCTTCTCGCCGGCCTTCTCGGCGCCTTCCAGGGTGATGAAGGACGGGCAGAAGCCCTCCAGGCACGAATAGTCCTGATTGCAGCTGGACTGGTTGATCTTGCGCTTGCGGCCAAAGGCGGTGTCGAGCGGTTCGATCGACACGCAATTGGACTTCACCGAGCAGTCGCCGCAGCCCTCGCAGACCAGCGGGTTGATGAAGACCTTCTGGGTGGCCTTGGCCATGGTCCCGCGCTTGCGGCGACGGCGCTTTTCGGTGGCGCAGGTCTGGTCGTAGAGCAGCACCGTGGTCCCGGGCGTGTCGCGCAGCATCTGCTGCACGCTCATCAGTTCGGCGCGCGGGAAGATCTCGACGCCGGGAGCCAGATCGGTCACGGCCTCGTAGCGCTTCAGGTCATCGACGACGATGACGGTCTTGGAGACGCCCTCGCTGGCCAGCTGGCGGGTGATCTGGGCGGGGGTGAAGCCGCTTTCGGCCCGCTGGCCGCCGGTCATCGCCACGGCGTCGTTGAAGAGGAGCTTGTAGGTGATGTGCGCCCCGGCCGCGACGGCGGCCCGGATCGCCAGGGAGCCCGAGTGGTTGTAGGTGCCGTCGCCCAGGTTCTGGAAGACGTGCTTCTCGGTGGTGAAGGGCGCCGCGCCCACCCAGGTCAGGCCCTCGCCGCCCATGTGGGTGTTGAGGTCGGTCGAGGGGTCGTTGAAGCCGGCCATGTAGTGACAGCCGATGCCGGCCAGGGCCCGGCTGCCCTCGGGCAGCTTGGTCGAGGTGTTGTGCGGGCAGCCCGAGCAGAAGAACGGCTTGCGGGCCTGGTCGGCGGCCAGGCTGACGGCGGCGACGCCGGCGGCCGAGACGCGGTCCAGATAGGCTCGGGCGCGCTCCATGTGCGGCCCCGGCGGCAGACGGTCGTAGATCGCCAGGGCGATCTCGGCCACCGACAGCGAGCCCAGCTCCGACAGCAGCGGATGGCCCTTCTCGTCGGTCTTGCCGATGATACGGGGCCGAGCTTGCGCCGGCAGGTCGTAGAGCGCGGCGCGGGCCTGCGGTTCGATCAGGGCGCGCTTGTGCTCGATGACCATGAGCGTTTCGAGGCCGGCGGCGAAGGCGCGCAGGCCCAGAGGCTCCAGCGGCCAGGGCATGCCCACCTTGTAGACCGAGACGCCGAGGTCGGCGGCTTCCTGCAGGCTCACGCCCATGGCCGAGAAGGCCTCCAGCACGTCCTTGTAGGCCTGGCCCTGGCAGACGATGCCCAGGCGCGCCTTGCCGACACGCACGTGCGAGGCGCCCAGCACCACGCGGTCGATCTGGTTGGCGCGGGCGAAGGCCAGGGCGGCGGGGATCTTGTGGAGGCGGAGACGGCGCTCCTTCTCCATAGGCTGGTCCTTCAGCCGGATGCCCAGGCCGCCGGGCGGCATGGCGAAGTCGGGGATCACCACATGGTGGCGATCCAGCGACACGTCGATGGTGACGCCGCTGTCCATGGTGTCGGCCAGGGCGATCAGGCCGGTCCAGAGCCCTGAGAAGCGCGACATGGCGATGCCGAGGAGCCCGTAGTCGAGCACCTCCTGCACGTCGGCCGGCGACAGCACGGGGATCTCGAAGTCCTGGAAGGCGAACTCGGACTGCGACGGCAGGGTCGAGCTCTTGCAGGCGTGGTCGTCGCCGGCCACGGCCAGCACGCCGCCGGTCGGGAAGGTCCCCGCGAAATTGGCGTGCTTGAAGACGTCGCCGGTGCGGTCGACGCCGGGCGCCTTGCCGTACCAGAGGCCGAAGACGCCGTCGTGGGTCGCGCCGGGGAACAGGTTGGCCTGCTGGCTGCCCCAGACGGCGGTGGCGGCCAGGTCCTCGTTGAGGCCTTCCTTGAAGACCACGTCGTGGGCGGTGAGCAGCTTGTTGATGCGCGCGGCCTGCTGGTCGAGCCCGCCCAGGGGCGAGCCGCGATAGCCCGACATGAAGCCGGCGGTGTTCAGTCCGGCGAGTCGATCCAGGCGCTTTCGATCGAGCAGCACACGGAGCAGCGCCTGCACGCCAGTGATGAAGGCGCGACCATCTTCGAGCACATATTTGTCGTCGAGCGTGACTTCCGAGTGCCGCATGGCAAAATTTTTCCTCCCGGGTCTTTTCGCCCGCCACGCAATATCTTATAGAAGCGCGGAAATTGTTTGCCCAAGGCGTGCCCGACTCGTGTCGGTTTTGCGCAAGATCGACGCGTCAAACACCCTCTGGGGGGAGGAATTCTTGTCCGAACAACTCGACGCCGTGGATGCCAAGATCCTGGATCTCATCCAACACGACGCCGGACTGTCCGTCGCCGAGATCGCCGAG
>PJUJ01000290.1_pt1 | contig 32253 bp, 31 predicted proteins | sample 1512321 | NCBI WGS metagenome assembly PJUJ01 (sample SAMN08177669, study PRJNA422409) | Feces metagenome, whole genome shotgun sequencing project. | isolation source: Chicken feces enriched on filter paper: beechwood xylan treatment | host: Gallus gallus | place: USA: Madison | collected 2015-01-15 | reverse complement strand
GGTGATGAAGTACGGCGACAGGTAGCCGCGGTCGAACTGCATGCCTTCGACGACGTCGAGTTCGGTTTCGGCGGTCTTGGCTTCTTCGACGGTGATGACGCCTTCGTTGCCGACCTTGTCCATCGCCTTGGCGATCATCTCGCCGACTTCCTTGTCGCCGTTTGCCGAGATGGTGCCGACCTGAGCGATTTCAGAGTTGGTGGTGACCTTCTTCGACGACGACTTGATGTCTTCGACGGCGATGGCGACGGCCTTGTCGATGCCGCGCTTCAGGTCCATCGGGTTCATGCCGGCGGCGACCGACTTGAGGCCTTCCTGGACGATGGCTTGAGCCAGGACGGTGGCGGTGGTGGTGCCGTCGCCAGCCTTGTCGTTGGTCTTCGAGGCCACTTCGCGGATCATCTGCGCGCCGAGGTTCTCGAACTTGTCGGCCAGTTCGATTTCCTTGGCGACCGAGACGCCGTCCTTGGTGGTGCGCGGGGCGCCGAACGACTTTTCGATGACCACGTTGCGGCCCTTCGGACCGAGGGTCACCTTCACGGCGTTGGCGAGAACGTTGACGCCGCGCAGCATCTTGTCGCGCGCGTCGGAGGAGAAGTAGACGTCTTTAGCGGCCATGTCGGGCGCCTTTCTAATCTAGAAAATTTCGGAGGAAGAAAGCTGTCCGGAGGGGAAGCCGATTAGGCTTCGACCACGCCCAGGACGTCGCTTTCCTTCATGATCAGGAGGTCCTGACCGTCGACCTTCACTTCGGTACCCGACCACTTGCCGAACAGGATGCGATCGCCGGCTTTCAGGTCGAGAGCGACGATGTCGCCCTTGTCGTTGCGGGCGCCCGGGCCCACGGCGACGACTTCACCTTCCTGGGGCTTTTCCTTGGCGGTGTCGGGGATGATGATCCCGCCCTTGGTCTTGGTTTCTTCTTCGACGCGCTTCACGAGCACGCGGTCGCCCAGGGGACGAAACTTCATGTGTCTTCTCCGTCGGAACGGTTTCTGTAAAAGGCTTTCGTAGGCCGAGGGAGCGTCGCTGTTAGCAGTCGCTCCCATCGAGTGCCAACGCCGGTCACGAGTTAGGCGCCGCCCCCTGGGGAGTCAAGGACGGCGGCCGGGAAGTTTTTGCGATCCCGGTTAATTGGCCCCGGTTAATTGGCCCCGGTTTATTGGCAAGGTGAACGGCGGGCGTCATTAGGGAGAGTTCTCGATGTTCGACCACATGGGGTTCGACGTCGTCGATTTCGAGCGGTCGGCGGCTTTTTACGACGCGGCCCTGGCGCCGCTTGGGATCGCGCGCCTCTACGCCGTGCCCAAGGAGCACACCGGCGGGATCGACGTGGTCGGCTACGGCGCCCAGCGTCCGCAGTTCTGGATCTCTGGCGGCGGCAAGACCAGCGGCAAGCTGCACGTCTGCTTCGCCGCCCGGAGCCGGGCGGATGTCGACGCGTTCTACGAGGCCGCGATGAAGGCCGGCGGTCGCGACAACGGCCCGCCCGGACTTCGCCCTCATTATCACGAACACTACTATGGGGCCTTCGTGCTGGACCCAGACGGGTTCAACGTCGAGGCCGTCCACCACGCCCCCGTTTCGGAGGACTGAATGTCGAGCTACGCCCTGTCGCTGATCCTGGCCGTGATCGCCTGCGTCATCGGCGGCGTGCTGGGCGGGCTGGTGCTGGCGCGGCCGGACTCGATGCTGGGCCTGGCGGGCCTGAAGAGCGACCAGGACGGCGGCGTCAACGCCGTCACCGAGGGGCGGGCCTTCGGCGGCCTGCTGATCGCCTCGCACGGGGCGGCGGCGCTGTTCCTGGGCTGGCAGTCCAGCGCCGGGGCGGCCATGGCGCTGGTCCTGGCCATCGCCTGGTTCGGCGCGGCCTTCGGGCGGCTGGTCTCGATGCTGCTGCAGAAGGCCGGCGGCCGCTTCAACTACGGCAGCGTGTTCCTCGACCTGCTGATGGGGGTCACGCTGGCCCTGCCGTTCTTCAACGAGGGCAGCCTGCCGCTGCATCGCATCGGCGGCAGCATGCTGGTCTGAAGCTTCGCCGCAAAAGCGCCGCCGTTCGACCCAAGATTGTCCCGCAGGGTTTCAGCGACGGAGGGCGGGATGACGACGTGGACGAGGCGTGGGGCGATGGCCGGTGCGGCCGCCCTGGCGGGCGCCGGCGCGGCCGGGGCGCAGACGAGGATCCCGGTGCTGGGCGACCCGGCCAAGGTGTTCGACACGCCGGCGTTGCGCGGCAACCGCATGGCCCGGGCTTTTCGCGAGCCGCCCGAAGGTCTCGCCGTTCCGGCGCTGAAGGTCGAGCGCCGCGAGGGCGTCGCGCCGCTGAAGCTGCAGCCGGGCCTGACCCTGGTGTCGCTGTGGGCGCCGTGGTGCGCGCCGTGCCTGCATGAGCTGGGCGATCTTGCGATGCTGCAGGAGAAGTTCGGCGGTCCGCGCTTTCGCATCCTGCCGATCCTGACCGCGCCGCGCGAGCCGATCACGGCCGCCGAGGCGGGCTTCCTGCTGAAGAAGCACAAGGCGGGCGTCTTCGCGCCGGTGATCGACCGCGGGGCCGACTCCAAGGGCCTGTTCCAGGCGCTGAGCATGCGCGAGACGCCGAACGGCCCGGCTCGCCCGGGGCTGCCGTGCAACCTGCTGGTCGCCGCCGACGGGCGGGTGCTGGCTCGTCAGTTCGGCGCGCCGATGAACGGCATGGTGTCGGGCACGGGCGAGGGCGGCAAGGTCACGGCCGCCGACGTCGCCAAGGTCGGCACTCTGTGGGCGGCGCCCGACGGCGAGGCGCTGATGAAGGCGCTGGCGCGCGGCGAGATCGCGGGCGACGGCTCAGTCGCGCGCTCGCGCCCCCTCGTGAGCTAGCAGCCAGGCCTTGCGCTCGACGCCTCCGCCGTAGCCGGTGAGGGCGCCGTCCGCGCCGACCAGGCGGTGGCAGGGCACGACGATGCTGAGCGGATTGGCGCCGTTGGCGGCCCCGACGGCGCGCACCGCCGCCGGCTTGCCGATGCGCGCGGCCAGTCCCGAATAGGTCAGGGTGGTTCCGGGCGCGACATCGCAGAGGGCGCGCCACACCGCCTGCTGAAAGGCGGTGCCGCCGGTCGCCCAGGGGATGGCGGCCAGCGCCGCCAGGTCTCCGTCGAAATAGGCCGCCAGGGCCGAGCGGGTGGTGGCCGGCGCCGCGCCCGGCTGGAGCGCGGCCTCGCCGTAGTGCAGTCGCAGCAGGCGCAGCATCCGCGGCTCGAAGTCGTGGAAGTCGACCGCCCGCAGCCGCCCCTCCTCATCGCAGACCAGCAGCACCTGGCCGATCGGGCTGGGCGCGTGGTCCAGGAGCAGGCGAACGGGGGCGGGAGTCGGCATGTCGACACTATGCGGCGAACCGCATTCGCCGTCCGCCCGTTTCTTGCGGAGGTGGTCATTATTGTAGAGTTCGCGAATTGGGTGCTGGACGTGTGTGTTTTAGAGAGTTGAGTTGTCGACATAATGTCGATTGGATTTGTCGTGTCTCAGACTTAAGCGAACTTGGCCGTTCCGGGTGCGACATTATGCGCATGAAAATTGAGCGAATACACGAAAGTTAATGGCCGATTCGCCATCGCGATTATGATCTCGGCAACCGCGTTCGCCGCCCAATACGCCCGTAGTCGGGAGGCTTTCGGGCATGGCGTGGAACAAGCATTGGATGGTGGCGGGAGCGGCGGTCGTCGCCCTGGCCGTGGGCGGACTGGCGAGCGCTCGCCAGGAGCGTGAAGCGCCGGGCGTCAGCCTGGCGCAGGAGGTCGTGGCCGCGGCCAGCGCCTTCGAAACCTATACGCGGGGAGCAGGCTCGATCTCGCCGGCCGTGTTCACCAACGGCGAAGGGGTAGCCAGGGCACTGGTCGCCGGCGCCGCCTACAAGGCCGACCAGCTGGAAACGGGCATGATCGCCTATGGCGCCATCGCGGCGCTGCAGGAGCCGGCCTTCATCGACGGCGTGCGCGCGGCGGCCCGCCAGACCTCGCGCGAGGCGCTGGTCGAGCGCCTGCTGGCCTCGCCCGAGAGCGTGGTCGAGATCGAGGGCGTGGGCCTTGCCGCCGCCCGAGCGCAACTGGCCCTGCAGGGGCGCGGCGCGCCGCTGGCCGTGGCCGGCAAGGCGGTCAAGCAGTCGGCCTACGACATCCAGCGCGAGACCTGGTCGAAGGGCGCGGTGGCCGACAACGCCGGACGTCTGGCGCGGGTCAAGCAACTGTCGACGACGGTCTTCGCGCCGGGCCAGGACGACGCCGGACGCCTGATCCAGGCGGCCACCGGCGCGGGCGGCGGCTTCGCCGAGGGCGGCCGGGTGTTCACGCCGGTGACGGTGCGGTCGGCGGCCCTGGCGGCCCTGGCCGTGCTGGACGCGGCGGGCGACGCCGACGTGGCCCGCCTGGCCCCGGTGCTGAGCGAGAAGAAGGCGAACTTTTGCATGAAGATTGCCAAGCTGAATCTCTATCAGTGCCTGGCCGTCGCCGGTCCGCACTACGAGGACGTCTTCTGCCTGGGCCAGCACGCGATGATCGACACCGCCCAGTGCGTCAACGACGCGGCCGGCGCCAGCCTGTCCTCGCCGGCGGTCGCGCCGCCTTCGCCGCCGCCCCGGCCGGCGGGCTTCGTGATCCCGGTCGCCAGCGTGGCGCCGTCTGCGATCGCCCAGGCGCCGCGTTGAGCCGGGCTTGATCGGCGCGCGCCGCCGTCGTTAACCTTCTCCCCCGGCGGTCGCCGCCGGTTGCCGTCGGGGGGCGGGGGATGAAGGCGCGCAAGTACGAACTGTTCGCGAGGGCCCGGCGCCCGCGTCCGATGCGGGCGCGCGAGATCCTGGCCTGGCCGGCCGAGGCCCAGTTCGTGTTCGACGCCGGGACGCCGCCGCCCGCGCCGCCCCGCGTCGACGAGGGCGACCTGCTGGACGCCTATTCCAACGCCGTGGTCCGCGCCGTCGAGACGGTTGGGCCCAGCGTCCTGCGCATCCACCCGATGCTGGACGACGCCAATGTGCAGGGCGTGGGCTCGGGCTTCGTGGTGGCCGAGGGCGGGATCGTCCTGACCAACAGCCACGTGGTGCAGGGCGCGCGCCGTTTCGTCGTGATCACCGCCGAGGGCCGCAGCCTGACGGCGCGCTGCGTCGGCGATGATCCCGACACTGATCTGGCCCTGCTGAAGATCGACCAGGCCGTCGACCTGCCGCTCGTGCGGCTTGGGAACTCCAAGGCCCTGCGCCGCGGCCAGCTGGTCATCGCCATCGGCGCGCCGCTGGGCTTCGAGGCGACGGTGACCACCGGCGTCGTCTCGGCCCTCGGCCGCAGCCTGCGCGGCGAGCGCGGCCGGCTGATCGAAGACCTGATCCAGACCGACGCCGCGCTCAATCCCGGCAACAGCGGCGGACCCCTGGTGGCCTCGAACGGCGAGGTGGTGGGCGTGGCCACCGCCGTCATCGCCGGCTATCCGGGCCTGTGCTTCGCCGTGGCCGCCAACACCGCGCGCTTCGTGATCGGCGAGCTTCTGGCCCACGGCCAGGTGCGGCGCGCCTCGATCGGGGTCGTCGCCCAGCAGGCCCCGCTGCCGCCGCTGCTGGCGCGCTCGACCGGGGTGACCCAGGGCTATGCGGTGTTCGTCGCCCAGGCCGACCCGGGCGGTCCCGCCGCCAAGGCCGGCGTGCGGGCCGGCGACCTGCTGGTCAAGGCGGGCGAGCGGCCGCTGACGGGCCTGGATGATCTGCTGCGCGCGCTGGACCACGCCTGCATCGACGTGCCCACGCCCTTCACCCTGATCCGCGAGGGGCGGCTGATGTCGGCGACGATCACGCCCCGCCTCAGGCGCAGGGGCGGCTAGTTGGCGCTGTCGGGCGTGGTGACCTTGAAGCCGCGCGCCCGCAGCTTGTCCAGCACGCCGTCCTCGACCACCAGGCCGCGCAGCGAGAACACCGCCACCGCCTTGCCGGGGGTCTTCATGGCCTGGGACACCGCCTCGACCTGGGCGGCCGACATCCGGCGGAACTCCTCGGCCATGCCGGGCAGGGCCATGACGCAGCGCTGGCCCTCGCGCGGGGCGTGGACGGCGGCGCGCACGTCGCCGTCGGCCCAGGCGCGCGCGGCCTTGCGCACCGGCTCGGGCCCGGCTTCGACCTCGTCGAGCACGCCTTCCAGGCAGATCAGGCCCGCCTCCTCGGAGTGCTGCTTCACCAGGGTCTTGATCATCGGCATGGCCTTGTAGACGGCGGCCGGCCGCGACTTGACCCTGTGCTTGCGGGCCAGCTTCTGGATCGTCTTGTCGGGCTCCTGGCCGGTCAGGCCGCTCGCCTTCTGCGCGTTGCCCGCCAGCAGCAGGCCCGCGCCCAGCGGCTTCCAGTCCTTCCAGCCGTCGCCCTTCTGGCCCGTCGCGGCCCAGGCCCTGGCCATGCGCGGGGCGAGGTCCGGCGCGACCTGCTCCAGCGGACGCTCGGCCTTGAGCTTGCTGCGCATCGACAGCAGGGCCGGCAGGTCGGTCAGGCCCGCCCGGGCGACAGGCGGGGTGATGACGGCGAAGGCTCCGTCCAGCCGCCGCTCCAGCACCGAGGTGTCCCAGGTCATGCCCTTTGGAACCGCGCCGGGAACGCCCAGGATGTAGACCGTGGTGTCGCCGTCGCTGACCTTCCACCAGGCGGGGCCAGGCAGCCTGGCGTTGACCACCAGTTCCTCGACGACGTTGGCCTCGGGATCGTCGATCGGTTGCTCGGCGCCCTGGGCGCGGGCCAGCGGGGCGGCCGCCAGGACCGCCAGGGCGGCGATCACCGCGAAGCGTGTGCGCACGATGTGATTTCCCCCTGGCCGACGCCGCCCGGTCATTCGTCGGGCGTCGTGACTTTGAACCCCTTGGCCCGCAGCTGGTCCAGGACGCCGTCCCGCGCCAGCAGAGAACGCAGTTCGATGACGGCAACCGCCTTTCCGGGCTTTTTCAGGGCGACCTCAATCGCCTTGACCGCATCGTCGCGGCCCTCGCGAAGCTCGCGGGCGATCGAGGGCGTCGAGTCCAGGCAGCGCTGGAACCCACGGTCGGCGGCGACCACGTCGCGCACCTGGCCGTCGGCCCAGCGCCGGGCGGTGTCCTTGATCCCGCCCTGGCCGCTTTCGGCCTGGTTCAGGCCGGCGTCGAGACAGAGAAGCTGCAGCGGCTGGGGCGCGGTCGCCAGCGCCTTGATGGCGTCGGCCAGGCTGTAGCCGGGCAGGTTCTGGATGCGAGGGCGCTTGGCGAGGTCGCGGCTCTTGGCGATGTCGCGGATGCGGTCGGTGACGCCGCCCACGCTGATCGAGACGCTGCCGTCCTGGCTGTTGGCGACCATGAAGCCGGTGAAGGCGGGCTTGATGTCGTCCACCGATTCCGGCTTCTGCTTCATCATCTTCAGCCGCGCTTCCAGGCGCTGGCGCAGGTCCGGCGGCAGGGTCTGGCGCATCGGCTGCTCTGAAACGAACAGCTTGCGGCCGCCCATCGCCAGGGCGATCAGGCGCACGACGCTGATATCGGCCTCCTGGCCCATGATCAGCACATTGGCGCCGTCGAGACGCCGGCGCAGCACCGACTCGTCGGCCTTGGTGTTGCTGGGGACCATGGCCGGCACGCCCAGCACGTAGACGGTGGTGTCGGCGTCGCTGACCTTCCACCAGGCCGGGCCGGGCAGGCGGGCGTTGACCACCAGCTCCTCGACCAGGTTCTCGTTGGGATCCACCCGCTGGAGGTCGATCGGGCCGGAGGCGTCGACCGCCTGCTGGGCCATGGCGGGACCGGCGGCGGCCGCCAGAAGGAAGGCCCCGAGGGCCAGGGCAGGGGCTGCGGCTACGCGACGGATCACTATCTCTCGTCCTCGGCGGGTCTGGAATCGTTCTAGGATGACGGGTCGCCGCAAGCTGAACCGTTCTCAACCGGGGCGGTCAAATTAAGTCGCCGCAATGCAGGGCTCGCCTGTGCTGCCCGGCTGCGCTGAAAGTCCGATTTCGATGCCGATCCGCCGCCTGCCGCCCGAAACCGTCAACCGCATCGCCGCCGGCGAGGTGGTCGAGCGGCCCGCGAGCGCCATCAAGGAGCTGGTCGACAACGCCATCGACGCCGGCGCTACCCGCATCGAGGTCGAGGCCCACGGCGGCGGCCTGACGCGGATCATGGTCGCCGACGACGGTTGCGGCATGAGCGCCGAGGAACTGCCGGTGGCCATCGAGCGCCACGCCACCTCCAAGCTGGCCCCCGACGAAGAGGGGCTGTGGGACCTGCTGCGCATCCACACCATGGGTTTCCGCGGCGAGGCCCTGCCGTCGATCGGCTCGGTGGCGCGGCTGTCGATCAGCTCGCGCGCCAAGGGCCAGCGCGAGGCCTGGTCGATCCTGGTCGAGGGCGGCGCGGTCGGCGAGGTCTCGCCCGCCGCCTTCGCCGGCGACAACGGCACCCGCATCGAGGTGCGCGACCTGTTCTACGCCACGCCCGCGCGCCTGAAGTTCATGAAGTCCGAGCGCGCCGAGGCCCAGGCGATCACCGAGGAGCTGAAGCGCCAGGCCATGGCCCACGAGTCGGTGGGCTTCTCCCTCGACATCGACGGCCGCCGCATCCTGCGCCTGCCGCCCGAGCATCCCGGCCCGCAAGGCCGCCTGGCGCGCCTGGCCGCCGTGCTCGGCCGCGACTTCCAGGACAACGCGCTGGAGATCGACCAGGTCCGCGACGGCGTGCGGCTGTCGGGGTTCGCGGGCCTTCCGACCTACAACCGCGGCAACGCCGCCCACCAGTACCTGTTCGTCAACGACCGCCCGGTGCGCGACCGTCTGCTGCAGGGCGCGCTGCGCGCGGCCTATGCCGACTTTCTCGCCAGGGACCGCCATCCCAGCGCGGCGCTCTATGTCACGCTGGACCCGACCGAGGTCGACATCAACGTGCACCCCGCGAAGGCCGAGGTGCGCTTCCGCGATCCGTCGCTGGTGCGCGGCCTGATCGTCGGGGCGCTGCGTCACGCCCTGGCCGGGGCCGGCCACCGCGCCTCGACCACCACGGCCGCCCAGGCGCTGGACAGCATCCGCCCGCAGAGCGTCTTTCCGGGATATCAGCCGGGCCCGTCGCCCGCCGGCTTCTCGGCCTGGCGCGAGGGCGGCTGGACGCCGCCGACCCAGCGTCCGATGGACCTGCCGGGCCTGTCGGAGGTCTCGGCCCGTCACGAGGCGCGCCCGGAAGAGGCCTACCAGACGCTGGGCGGGGGCTTTGGCGGCGGCGTCGCCGAGGCCGTGCGCGAGGCGGCCTATGGCGGCTATGACGCCCCGCCCGCCGTGGCCTATCCGGGCCAGGACCAGGCGCCGGCCCAGCCGTTCGACCCGATCGATTTCCCGCTGGGGGCGGCGAGGGCCCAGGTGCACGAGACCTATATCGTCTCGCAGACCCGCGACGGGGTGGTCATCGTCGACCAGCACGCCGCCCACGAGCGCCTGGTCTACGAGCGCATGAAGCACGAGATGGAAGCCGGCGGCGTGGCGCGCCAGACCCTGCTGCTGCCCGAGGTGGTCGAGCTCGACCCGGCCGAGGCCGAGCGGGTGGTGGCGCGCGCCGACGAACTGGCGACCCTGGGCCTCGTCTTGGAAAGCTTCGGCCCCGGCGCGGTGCTGGTGCGCGAGACGCCGGCCCTGCTGGGCAAGGCCGACGCCGCGGGCCTGGTGCGCGACATCGCCGACGACCTGGCCGAGAACGGCCAGGCCCTGGCCCTGAAGGAGCGGCTGGAGGAGGTCTGCTCGACCATGGCCTGCCACGGCAGCGTCCGCGCCGGCCGTCGCCTGGCCGCCGCCGAGATGAACGCCCTGCTGCGCGAGATGGAGGCCACGCCCCACTCGGGCCAGTGCAACCACGGCCGCCCGACCTATGTGGAGCTGAAGCTGTCGGACATCGAGAAGCTGTTCGGGCGGCGCTGACCGATCCTCCCCCTTCAGGGGGAGGATCTGTGGGTCAGGCTGCGGCCTCCGCCGTCCAGCCGTAGAGCGGCAGCTGGCCCTTGGCGTAGGGCGTGACGTTCACTGGCGCTTCCAGCAGGTCGGTGACCATCGGGCCGCTGACGAACGGAGCGCCCTGGTCGAGGGCGGCGAGCAGTTCGCGCGGGCTGCGCAGGTCGCTGACGCCCTGCCAGACCTGGCGGCGGCGATAGGCGGGGCCGTCCTTCAGGAAGCGGCCGATGGCGGCGATGCGGCTGGCCTCGACCTCGCCCTCCGGGGTGAAGGTGACGCTGGCGGCCAGGCCCGGGGCCAGGTCGTCGACCTTGAAGGCCGGATCGCTGATCCGCAGGTCCACGCGGCTGAAATAGGGCTCCAGGAACGCCTTCATCTGGCCCAGCGCCACGAAGGACGGTGCGCGAGGCACGCCGTAGACGCCCGCCGCCAGGCGTCCGCGCAGGTCGCGAGGCAGGGTGCGCAGGCAGGCCTCCAGCTCGGCGCGCAGCGAGGGCTTGAGCGCGGAGGAGAAGCCGATCGGCAGGTAGGTGACGCCGCTGTTGGGGCCGATGGCGGCGATCGCCGACTTCAGGATCGCCAGGTCGTGCTGCTGGCGCTGGCCGTCGACATAGATCTCGTAGGGACGGCCGGCCAGGCCAGCCTCGCGCCAGACGCCGACATTGCCGACGAACAGTTCGCGACCGGCGTGGTAGACGCCGCGCCAGGCCACCCGGGCCGGCGGCGGGCGCGGGCACAGGCGCGCCAGGGCCTCCATGGTCGGCACGCCGGCGATCGGCCCGCCGAAGGGCATCACCGAGCGCACGTCGCGCGGCGTGATGCGGCAGACGCGCCCAGCCAGCGAGGCGTCCTCCTCGCCGGCCAGCAGCAGCGACAGCTGGCGGGGCGGCAGGCCGGCAAAGCGCATGACCTCGTGCTGGTCGCCTTCGAACATCAGCATGACGATCTCGCCGTCGTCGTCGTCGCCGAACAGCTTGTGCTGCAGCGCCCGGGCCAGGGCCTGCAGTTCGCGGGCGTCCAGGCGCGTGGCGCGCGGATCGGCCAGCACGAACGAGAACGGCGCGACCAGGCCATGGCGGCGCGGGGCCAGCCACGCGCCCTTCAGATAGTCGCCGGCGATCTTGGCGATCAAGGGGGCGTTACGCTCGGTCTCGGCGGGATCTTCGCCGACGAAGACCTTCAGGCAGGCGATGGCGGTCATGCCGCCTAGGTTGCGCTGAGGTGGTTATCACGCGTTATAGGTCGGATGCGACCCAGCGTCGCGAACGCTGGTTTTCCAAAGCGTGGCGGAGGCGACATTCGACCCTCCTGGCCATTTTTCACCGAGCATCCCCGCGAAGGCGGGGATCCAAGCCGCATTTCAGAGGAAAGCACGACGGTAAGCGGCTTGCAGACTCAGCTTGGGTCCCCGCCTTCGCGGGGAAGAGCGGATCTGGGAGCGGCGCTGCGGTAGGCGTAGATAGGTCTCTACGCCGCCTGCAGCGGCAGGGCGTCGGCCGGATTGGCGCCCAGGGCCGGCGGCTTGTCGAGCAGGGCGCTGACGGCCAGGCCGGTGACATAGCCCAGGCCCGCGGCGCGGCAGGCGTCCAGTTCCTTGGCGTTGCGCACGCCCAGGACGCCCTGGTGCACGCCCTTGGCGCGATAGACCGACTGGCGCGAGGCGAAGAGCGCGATGGCCTTGATCCGCTCGGCGTCGGGCTCGTCGCGCAGTTCCAGGGTGATGCTGGAGGCGATGTCGCCCGGCAGGGTGTTCACCGGGAAGTTCGGGTCGGAGATGCAGAGGTCGATATAGGCGAACGAGCCCTGCAGGAAGGCGCGGATCTGCTGCAGCAGGCCCATCGAGGGTTCGCGCGGGGTGTCGTAGACGGTGGCCCCCAGGCGCGGCTGCAGGTCGAGCGGATAGCGCGACAGGCGGCGCTTGTAGGCCTCCTGCGAGGCCGGGGTCGTCAGGTTCCAGAAGCTGAGCGGCAGGAACAGCGCGCCCTCGCCGGTCTTGACCGTCGGGAAGCCGAACTGGGCGTCGTTGAGGCCGGTGAGGTCGCGGGCCAGCAGCTCGCCGTCCTCTTCCGGGCGCGGGGCGGTCAGGTCGGCCTTGTGACCCAGGACCGCGCCGACGACGCTTTCGGAGGGCAGGTGATAGATCGCGCGCCAGCCGGTGGTCAGGGGCGCGGCCGGCTTGGGCTGCGGCGCGGCGGCGACCGGGCGGACCGGGGCGGCGGCGGGCTTGGCGGGAGCGGGTTTGGCCTTGGGCGGCTCGATCGGCGCGGTGGTCGCGGCCGGCTTGGCCTGCGGCGCGGGCGGGGTCTCCGGCGGGGCGCTGGGGACGGCGCGAATCTCCTCGGCGGTGATCACCTGCACGTGGCCCGGGGCGCCCGAATAGCCGCGACCGGCCATCAGGCCGGCCAGTTCCGCCTGCGACAGGCTGGCGAACTGCAGCACCGCGTTCTCGTCGCCCTCGAAGGTCATCAGGCACACCTGGCCGCTCTTGCGGCCGGGGAACAGCGAGGTCTCCAGCTCGACGGCCAGGGCCTGCATCTCCTCGGGATCGAGGCGCTCGGCCTTGGTGTCGGCCAGCACGAAGGCCAGGGGCGCGACGACGCCGTAGCGGCGCGGATGCTTCCAGCGATGCTTGAGATAAACGTCGGCGGCCGCCTCGACATGGGCGGGGGGAACGCTGGCGCCCGCCGTCTCCGCGGCGGTGAGCAGGATACGCAGGCAGGCTATGGCCGTCATGGACGGGAATTTGACCGCCAATGCTTGGCGAAATCCTTACGAGAGAAGGATAACGGCGGTTTTTTATGTATTGCCCAGGTATAGGTGCGGCAGGGTGTCGCAATCGCTTTCGCCTATGGCGCTTGCGACACCCCGGTTTTCCCGGTGACCGCGAGCTTTAGACGAAGTCTTCGCTGAGGCGGAACTCCAGGCGCTGCTTGACGCCGGGCCAGTCGAAATCGGTGATCGAGAACACGGCCGTGTCGCGCACGTGGCCGGTCCAGGTGATCTTGTGGCTGCGCAGCACGCCTTCCTTGCTGGCGCCCAGCTTCTCGACGGCGGCCTGGCTGCGGGCGTTGCGCACGTCGATCATGAACTCGACCCGGATGACGCCGGCGTCGAAGGCGTGGCCCAGCAGCAGGCGCTTGGATTCGGGGTTCACCGGACCCGAGCGGGCGTCGGGGTGCAGGAAGGTCGAGCCGATCTCCAGGCCCTTGTGCAGGCGGCGGATGTTCAGATAGCTCGAGGTGCCGACGATCTTGCCGTCCGACTTGCGGCGGATGGCGAAGCCGACGCGCTCGCCGCGGTCGCTTTCGCCCAGCAGCGCGCCCCACCAGTCCTCGAAGCCCTCGCCGCAGCCGTTGACCGACATGATCTCCCAGCTGGCGGGATCGCAGTCGATGGCGCCGCGCAACTCTTCGCGCAGGTCCTGGGTGATCGGTTCCAGCCGGACGTAGCGGCCTTCGAGGGGCTTGATGGTCAGGTTCATGACCGGTGTTTTCCGCCAGGAGCGGCCGCGTGACAAGCCGTCTGGCGGCCAGCCGCGCTCAAGACGACGCGAACGTTCAAACCGCCCGCAACGCCCGCTTGCCGCGCCCGTCAACTCGGTGCTACACATGCTTCAAACAAGTGTTTGAACCAGGGATCGGGAACGCCATGGACTTCGACATCTCTCCCCGCCAGCGGGAATTCCTCGACCGGGTGAACGGCTTCATCGACGCGCACGTGCGTCCGGCGGTCCCCGTCTACGAAGCCGAGATGGACGTTCCCGCCGACCAGCGCTGGAAGGTCGTCCAGGTGCTGGAGGAGCTGAAGCAGAAGGCCAAGGCCGAGGGGCTGTGGAACTTCTTCATGCCGCCGCACAGCGGCCAGACCCATGTCGACGACACGTTCCAGTTCGAGGGCGTGCAGCTGACCAACCTCGAATACAGCCTGATCGCCGAACAGCTGGGCAAGATCGGCTTTGCGTCGGAGGTCTTCAACTGCTCGGCGCCCGACACCGGCAACATGGAAGTGCTGATGCGCTACGGCACGCTGGCGCAGAAGGAGCGCTGGCTGCGTCCGCTGATGAACGGCCAGATCCGTTCGGCCTTCCTGATGACCGAGCCGGCGGTGGCCAGCTCCGACGCCACCAACATCGAGACCCGCATCGAGCGTGACGGCGACGACTATGTCATCAACGGCCGCAAGTGGTGGTCCTCGGGCGTGGGCGACCCGCGCTGCAAGGTCGCCATCGTCATGGGCAAGACCGACCCGACCGCCTCCACCCACCAGCAGCAGAGCCAGATCCTGGTGCCGATGGACGCGCCCGGCATCGAGGTGGTGCGGATGCTGCCGGTGTTCGGCTTCGACGACGCCCCGCACGGCCACGCCGAGGTGATCCTGAAAGACGTCCGCGTGCCGGTCGAGGATGGGCTGATCCTGGGCGAGGGGCGCGGCTTCGAGATCGCCCAGGGCCGCCTTGGCCCCGGCCGTATCCATCACTGCATGCGCACCATCGGGGCTGCGGAAGTGGCGCTGGAGAAGATGGTCAAGCGCCTGATGACCCGGAAGGCCTTCGGCAAGTACATCTCCGAGCACTCGGTGTGGGAGCAGCGCATCGCCGAGGCTCGCATCGACATCGAGATGTGCCGCCTCTTGTGCCTGAAGGCCGCCGACATGATGGACAAGGCCGGCAACAAGGCCGCGCGTCTCGAGATCGCGATGATCAAGGTCGCCGCGCCGCGCATCGCGCTGAAGGTGATCGACGACGCCATCCAGGCCCACGGCGGCGGCGGCGTGACCACCGACTTTGGCCTCGCCAAGCTCTATGCCGGCATCCGCACCCTGCGCCTGGCCGACGGCCCCGACGAGGTGCACTGCCGCACCATCGCCCGGATGGAATACTCCAAGTATGGCGACCTGGCCTACGCCCAGAAGGCCGAGCGCGAGGCGGCCCTGCACGTGCCGGGGATTCGTTGATCCGCTAACGGGTCGAGTTTCGAGGAACCTCCCCCTGTGGGGGAGGCGGCCGAAGGCCGGTGGGGGGGAAGTTTTCAGCTTCCGCTGCGCCGGCCTTTTTCGCATCCACGCCCCCCACCGATCGCTATCGCGATCGCCTCCCCCACAGGGGGAGGTTCCTTATGGAGCGGCCTCGTCCTCAGAAGCTCGGGGCGACGATCGCTCGGGCCTGGGTCTCGTCGCAGCGGATCTGGTCGATCATCAGCTCGATGCTGTCGAACTTCAGTTCGGGGCGCAGGAAGGCGATCAGCTGGGTCTCGATGACCTGGCCGTAGAGGTCCTCGTCGAAGTCGAACAGCCAGGTCTCGAGCCGGGTCTCGACCTCGCCCGTCGTCGGGTTGTTGCCGAGGTTGGCCACGCCCGGGATCACCCGGCCGTCGGGCAGGCGGGTGCGGGTGGCGTAGACGCCGAGCTTGGGCACCACGTAGTCGACGATCTCGACATTGGCGGTGGGAAAGCCCAGCTGCCGGCCCAACTGCTGGCCGCGGCGCACCACGCCCTCGATGGCGAAGGGACGGCCCAGGATGCGGGCGGCTTCCTCAGGGTGGCCGGCCCGCAGGGCCTCGCGCACGCCGGTGGACGAGAACTTCTCGCCGTCGCGGTTGGCGACAGGTTCGGCCACCGAGACCGAGAAGCCCAGTTCCTGGCCATAGACCTTCATCGCCTGCGGGCTGCCGGTGCGACCCTTGCCGAACGAGATGTCGAAGCCGACGGCCACGTGCCTGATCCCCAGGCCCTGGTGCAGCACCCGCTCGGCGAAGGCGCGGTCGTCCAGCGTGGCCATCTCGAAGTCGAACGGCAGCAGGTAGAGGAAATCCACGCCCAGGCCGCTCAGCAGGCGGGCCTGCTGCTCGATGGTCATCAGCCTGAAGGCCGGCTCGGTGGGGCGAAACAGGCGGCGCGGGTGCGGGTCGAAGGTGACCACGCCCAGCGGGACCTTCAGTTCGCGCGCGGCCTTGGCGGCCTCGGCGATCACCTGTTGGTGGCCGCGATGCACGCCGTCGAAATTGCCCAGGGCGACGGCGGCGCCCTTTTCCTCGGGCGGCACGTCCTTCCAGCCGTGGACGATCTTCAGGCGCACGCGCTGGTCCATGCTCAGGCGCCTTTCCTGGGAACCAGGACCACGGCCTCGCCGTCGACCACGGCCTTGCGGCCGACGATGCAGGTGGTCGACAGCGTGACGCGGCCCTTGGCCTCGTCGATGGCGGTGACGGCCACCTTGACCACCACGGTGTCGCCGATGCGCACCGGCCGCTTGAAGTTCAGCGACTGCGAGAGATAGACCGCGCCCGGGCCGGGCAGGGTGGTGCCCAGCGCCGCCGAGATGTAGCCGGCCGACAGCATGCCGTGGGCGATGCGTTCGCCGAAGCTGGTCGTGGCGGCGTAGTCGGCGTCGAGGTGCACGGGGTTGGTGTCGCCCGTGACGTCGGCGAAGGCCTGGATGTCGGCTTCGCCCACGGTGCGGCTGAACTCGGCGGTCTGGCCGACGCTCAAGTCCTCGAGAAAGAGACCCTGCATGATCCCCGATCCTGCGTTCTTATGATTGTTGTTGGGGTTTTGTAGCGCGCCGGCCAGTCTTCACTAGACCAGATTGGCTTCACCAGACCAGATCGGCGATGGCGTGGGTCGCGCCGACGCTTTCGGCGGCCAGCAGCTTGGCCACCGCCTCGGGGGCCAGCAGGCCGTCGGGGCCCAGCGCCTTGTCGCCGTGGATGCCCTTGGCGACGAACAGGCAGGCCAGCTTCTGGTTCTCGGCGCCCAGGACGTCGGTGATGATCCCGTCGCCGATGCACAGCACGCGCGAGCGGTCCACCGGGCCGCCCTTCAGGCGCTCGGCTTCGGCCAGGGCCAGGTCGTAGATCGCCGCATAGGGCTTGCCGGCCATCACCACCTTGCCGCCGAGCTCCTCATAGAGGTCGGCCAGGGCGCCGGCGCAGAAGATCAGCTTGTCGCCGCGCTGCACCACCCGGTCGGGGTTGGCGCAGATGAACAGCAGGCCGCGATCGGCGGCGACCTGCAGGCGCGCGCGATAGTCCTCGGGGACTTCGGTCTCGTCGTCGTAGAGGCCCGAGCACAGGATGAAGTCGGCGTCGTCGCAGCCGGCGAGCGACAGGTCGAGACCGGCCCACAGCGGCGCGTCGCGGTCGGGGCCGATCTTCCAGACCTTCTTGCCCGCCTGCGGCGTCAGCAGCGAGCGGGTGGCGTCGCCGCTGGTGACGAAGGCGCTCCAGGCCTCGCGCTGAACCTTCAGGCCGTCCAGCTGGGACAGCACGTCCTTGGACGGGCGCGGGGCGTTGGAGATCAGCACCACCGGCCCGTGGTCCTTGTTGAAGCGCTCCAGCGCCTCGCAGGCTTCAGGGAAATTGCGCACGCCGTTGTGGATGACGCCCCAGACGTCGCAGAGCACCACGTCATAACGGTCGGTCAGGGCGGAGAGGCCGGCGGGAAAGTCGATCATGGGTTGGGCGGGTACCGGTCGAAAGCGAGGGCGTCAATGGAGGCGGGGGCGCTCGCCGATGCCCGTCCGCGCTGGTCATATGGTGATGCTGCCCCGACCCATCAACGGGGGTGCTGTCTATCGGTCAGTCGTCAATATCAATGTTACGTGTGGTTGCTTGTAACGTCGTTATATTCATTCATATTTCTTAGTAACTTCGAGCTTAACCGTACGATAATACATGCGCACTACTTCGTTGCGACAGGGGGCGGCGGAAGAATTCCGAGCCTGATCGTGTAAGTGAGTTTGTATAGTGCGTAGCATCTCGAAGAAGTCGGTTCTGTTCTGCTCGGCTGTTGTGGTTTCTTTCTTCGCCGCTCAAGGCGCCTTTGCTCAAACGACGCTCGGCTCCGGCGCGACCGCCGTTGACGCCACCGCCACCGCCGTCGGCGTGGGCGCCCAGGCGACCGCCACCCATTCCACCGCACTGGGCGAAGGCGCAAACGCCACCAACGCCAACACGGTGGCCGTCGGCACGCACACCACGGCTTCGGGCAACAACGCCACCGTCATCGGCGCCAACGCCTCGGCCACCCAGAACAACAGCGTGGCCATCGGCTACGGCTCGGTCGCCAACGAAGCCAACACGGTCTCGGTCGGTTCGGCCGGTTCGAGCCGCCGGATCACCAACGTGACCGCCGGCGCCAACCCGACGGACGCGGCCAATGTCGGCCAGATGAACGACGGCGACGCCATCACCCTGATCAACGCCAAGGCCTATACGGACACCGCCGTTTCGTCGGTCGTCAGCACGGCCAACGCCTATACCGACACCGCCGTCGCCGGCGTGGTGAGCACGGCCAACGCCTACACCGACACCAAGGCGACCCAGACCCTGGGCCAGTCGACCCTCTACACCGATGCGGTGGCCTCGCAGACCCTGAACTCGGCCAACGCCTACGCCGACACGGCCGCCGCCGGCGCCCTGAGCTCGGCCAACAGCTATACCGACACCGTGGCCTCGCAGACCCTGAACTCGGCCAACGCCTATGCCGATACGGCCGCCGCCGGCGCCCTGACCTCGGCCAACAGCTACACCGACACCGTGGCGTCCCAAACGCTGGCCTCGGCCAACACCTATGCCGACACCGTCGGCGTGCAGGCCGTGGCGACCGCCAACAGCTATACCGACACCAAGTCGGCCCAGACCCTGGCCTCGGCCAACACCTACGCCGACACCGTCGGCGTCCAGGCCGTGACGACCGCCAACGCCTATACCGACACGCGTTCGGCCCAGACCCTGACGGCGGCCAACAGCTACACCGACACCAAGTCGGCCCAGACGCTGGCCTCGGCCAACGCCTACACCGACTGGCGTGTGGACAGCTTCACCAGCCAGTTCGACAACCGCCTGAAGAACGTCTCGGCGCGCCTCGACGGCGTGGGCGCGATGAGCTCGGCGATGGCGATGATGGCGGGCAACAGCGCCGGCGCGAACGCCGGCCTGACCAACCGCCTGTCGCTGGCCGTCGGCGGCTATCGCGGCCAGGCGGCGATCGCGGCGGGCTACACCCACAGCAGCCGCGCGGCCAGCTTCAACGTCGGCTTCTCGGCCACCGGCCGCGACGTGATGAGCGGCGGCAGCTTCGGCTTCGCCTGGTAAGCGTCGAGCAGACCTGATCCAGCAGGACGGCCCCGGAGGAGACTCCGGGGGCCGTTTTCGTATCGGCGTCAGGTCGCGTCGTGGAAGATGACGCCCAGCGTCCGGCGGGTTCCGCCGCGCACCTCGCTGACGCCGTGGCGCAGGATGCGGCGATGGACGCCGCGCGTTCCCTCCGCCGGCCGTTCGCGCACGGCGAAGATCACCCCCTCGCCCTGGGCCAGCGGCACGACCTGGGCGGCCGACTGCTGGCGCGGGCGCTGCTCGACGATGACGAACTCGCCGCCTTCGAAGTCGCGCCCGGGCTGGTCCAGCAGGAAGGCGGCCTGCAGCGGAAAGACATGCTCGCCGTAGAGGTCCTGGTGCAGGCAGTTGTAGTCGCCCGGGCCGTAGGTCAGCAGCAGGGGCGTGGGGCGCGCCTGTCCGGCCGCGTGGCAGCGCTCGATCATGCCCTCCAGGGCTTCGGGAAAGCGCCGCGCCTCGCCCAGCCGCGCCATCCAGCCGTTGGCGATCTGGGCCAGCGGCGGATAGAGCCCGGCCCGCAGCTTCTGCACGACCTCGGGCAGGGGATAGGCGAAGTACTTGTACTCGCCGCGGCCGAAGCCGTGGCGGGCCATCACCACCCGGCTGCGGAACGGAGTTTCCTGCGCGTAGAGGTCTGTCACCCTGGCGCAGGTCTCCGGCGTCAGGACCGGGCCGGTCAGGGCCCAGCCCCGGGCGTCGAGCTCGGCGGCGATACGCGTCCAGTCCAGGTTCACGCCGCCGCCTCTTGCGCGCGCTCGCGGTCGAGCAGGGCCTGCTTGCGCGCCACGCCCCAGCGATAGCCCGAAAGGCCGCCGTCCGAGCGCACCACGCGATGGCAGGGCGTCAGCACGGCCAGCGGGTTGGCCCCGCAGGCCTGGGCCACCGCGCGCACGGCCTCGGGACGGCCGATGGCGCGGGCCACCTGGGCGTAGGAGGCGGTGGCGCCCGTGGGGATGTCGCGCAGGGCCTTCCAGACGGCGCGCTGCAGGTCGGTGCCGCGCTCGTCGAGGGGCAGGCCGGCGGCGGCTCGGCCTTGGATCGCCGACGACAGGGCCGCCAGGGCGGGGGCGACCGCGCCGGCGTCCTCGACCAGCCGGGCGCGGGGGAAGCGGGCGGCCAGGTCCTGGGCCATCGCCGCGCGGTCGTCGCCGAGGATCAGCAGGGCCAGGCCCGTCTCGGAGACCGCCGCCAGGGCCAGGCCCAGCGGCGTCTCGCCAAGGCCGTAGGCCAGGGTCTCGATCGGCTCGTCCGGGCGGCAGCGCAGGCAGGGGCGCAAGCCGGCGGCGCGGGCGGCCTCGCGCGTTTCGTAAAAGGCGACGTTGCGGCGCAGGGGGCGGCCCGCGCAGCTGGGGCGGCAATAGACGCCGGTAGTGCGCACGCCGCAGAAGAAGGCGCCGTCGGCGGCGCGATCGCGGCGCTCGGAGGCGGCCCAGCGATGCTCGTCAGTGGGATAGGCGGTGGTCATGTCGGGCTCCTTTCGGATCTGCCGACAGGATCGCGCCGTCGCCCGCTCGCGTCATTCCGATGCTTGCTGCGCAAACGAAAACCGCCGCCGGAGCGGGCCCCGACGGCGGTCTTTACGTCTCGTGAAGCGGCTCGCTTACCAGTTCGCGGCGCGGCGGCGCAGCGGGGCCTGGACGAAGTCGGCCGGCGGATCGGTTTCGGCCAGCACGGCGTCGCGGATGGCGCGGGGCTCGCCGAACAGGTGACCCTGGCCGTAGCCGATGTCGAGATCCAGGATCTCGGCGATCTGGCGCTCGCCCTCGACCTTCTCGGCGATCACCTCGACACCGTAGCGGCGCATCAGGGCGGCGAAGTCGGCGGCGTTCAGGTCGGGCAGGGAACTCAGCACCAGCTTGCCGTCCTGCTCTTCCAGTTGTTCGAGGATCAGCTGGGCGCCGACCTTGACGAACTTGACGTCGGCGCGGGCCAGGTCCTGGAAGTCGAGATCCAGGTCCACGACCTTGTCGAGGCTGAACTGGAAGCCCAGGCTGGCCAGGCGCGCCATGTGGCGGGCCTCGACCGGGCCGCGCTGGTTGAAGGCGGTCTGGCCCAGTTCGAAGATCAGCGAGCCGGCTAGGTCCTTGTTGCCCTGCAGGAACTCGAGGAACTGCGGGAAGAAGGTTTCGTCGGCCAGGCTGGCCAGCGAGATGTTGCAGAAGATGCCGACCTTGCGGTCCTGCTTGGCCAGGCGGCGCACGATCTGCACGCAGCGGAACAGCAGCAGGTTGTCGACCGCCGTCATCAGGCCTTCGGGCTCGGCCACGGCCAGGTACTCGGCCGGCATCATCACGCGGCCGGTCTCGTCGCGCAGGCGCGAGAAGCTTTCGTAGAAGACGGTGCGGCGCTGGGGCAGGCTGACGACCGGCTGCAGGTAGAGGTCGACGCGGTTCTCGGCGAGCGCGTCCTGCACGGCTTCCAGCACGGCGTTGACCGGGGCGGCGGCGCCGCGGCCGCGGGCGTCATGGCGGGCGGCCGCGACCTGATGGGTCAGCTGGCTTTCCAGGCGCTCGCTCATGCGCTGCATCAGGTCTTCGAGCTGGTGGACCTCGCTGGTCAGCTCGGCCGAACGCTTCTCGGCGTCCTCGGCGACGCTTTCGACCAGGCTGGTCATGCGCGCGTCGATCTTCTCGATCTGCTCGACCAGGATGCCGTGGGCCTCGCGCACGGTCTCGATGTCCAGCTTCAGCTGGGCGTTGTCGAACATGCCGCTGATGATGCCGTGGAACGCGAAGCACAGGCCCAGGGAGCCGATAAAGGCCGACAGGCCGACGGCCGGCGTCGCCCCCATGCGCCACAGCAGCAGGGAGACGATAAGAGCCAGGCAAAGATAGGCGCCGGTCAGCAGAGCCAGCTTGAGCCTTCGCATATCGGGTCCCTACGAATCGCTTGCAAAAATTAATGCAACCGGAGCGGCCTTGAGTCGAATAGATTAACGCGGCTGGGCCATTACGCCGCGCCATGCCTGTTAATTTTTTCCGCGACCGGCGTTCGAAGGGGGCATCTTTCATCGACAGTGGCGGTTGGGGCTGATAATCGTTCGCAACTTTTTGCCGCGAGGCCCAAGAATGTCCGACGCCGTCCTCACCGCCGATGACGCCCTTGCTTCCGACGCGCCGATCCGCGCCCTGAGCATGGCCTCGCGCGGCCAGAAGGGCGTCATCGTCGCGGTGCGCGGCGACACCGGCGCGCCCGAGGCCGTGGCCGCCGAGGAGCTGGAGCGCCGCCTGCTGGAGATGGGCTTCGTCGAGGGCGCGCGCATCGAGATCCTGCAGGAAGGCCTCTTTGGCCGTGATCCCATCGCCGTGCGGGTGGACGACACCCGTGTGGCCCTGCGCCGCCGCGAGGCGCGCGCCGTGACCGTTCAGTTCGACGGATAGACGCTTTGACCGACACCGCTATCCGGCCCGCGCGCGTCGCGCTGGTCGGCAATCCGAATTCCGGCAAGACCGCGCTGTTCAACGCCCTGACCGGGGCCCGCCAGAAGGTGGCCAACTACGCCGGCGTCACCGTCGAGCGCAAGGAAGGCCAGCTGGTCACGCCGGGCGGCCGGATCATCCGCGTCCTCGACCTGCCGGGCACCTATTCGCTGCGGGCGCGCAGCCCCGACGAGGTGGTCACCCGCGACGCCGTGCTGGGCCGCCTGTCGGGCGAGACCGCGCCGGACGTGCTGGTCTGCGTGGCTGACGCCACCAACCTGCGCCTCGTGCTGCGCCTGGTGCTGGAGCTGAAGCAGGTGGGCCGGCCGTTCGTCCTGGCCCTCAACATGTTCGACATCGCCCAGCGTCAGGGCCTGCGCATCGATCTGGAGCAGCTGGGCCGCGAGATCGGGGCGCCGATCGTCACCACGGTGGCCACCCGCAAGCGCGGCCTGGACGAGCTGCTGACCCAGGTCGACACCCTGACGCTGACCCACTCCAACGCCGGCGATAACACCTGGCGCGAGCCCAGCGCGGCCGAGATCCGCGCCGCCCACGGCGAGGCCCAGCGCATCTATCGCGACTGCGTGCGCCCGCCCGAGCGTCCCGACACGGTGACCGGCAAGATCGACGCGGTGCTGCTGCAGCCCGTGGCCGGCCTGGCGATCCTGACCATCCTGATGTTCCTGGTGTTCCAGTCGGTGTTCGCCTGGGCGACCGTGCCGGCCGACGCCATCGACGCCGGCTTCGGGGCGCTGGCGGGCCTGGTGTCGGAGCACCTGCCGGAGGGCCTGCTGGCCAGTTTCATCGCCGACGGCCTGATCGCCGGCGTGGGCAGCGTGCTGGTGTTTCTGCCCCAGATCCTGGTGCTGTTCTTCTTCATCCTGATCCTGGAAGACAGCGGCTACATGACCCGCGCGGCCTTCCTGCTGGACAAGCTGATGGGCGTGGCCGGCCTGCACGGGCGGGCCTTCATCCCGCTGCTGTCGAGCCACGCCTGCGCCATCCCCGGGATCATGTCGACACGGGTGATCGACAACAAGCGCGACCGCCTGACCACCATCCTGATCGCGCCGCTGATGACCTGCTCGGCGCGCGTGCCGGTCTACACCCTGATCATCGGGGCCTTCATCCCCAACCAGAAGGTCTGGGGCGTGCTGTCGCTGCAGGGCCTGGTGATGTTCGGCCTCTACGCCAGCGGCATCATCTTCGGCCTGCTGGTGTCGTTCATCATCCGCCGCATCTTCTGGCGCGGCGCGGCCGAGCCGCTGATGATGGAGCTGCCGACCTATCGCTGGCCCGAGCCGCGCAACGTGCTGCTGAACCTGTGGACCCGCGCCAAGATCTTCATGAGCCGCGCCGGCCGCATCATCCTGCCGCTGATGGTGCTGGTCTGGGTGCTGGCCACCTTCCCCTATCCGCCGGAAGGCGCGACCGGGCCGGCCATCGACTACAGCATCGCCGGCCGGGTCGGTAAGTTCATCGCGCCGATCATGGAGCCGATCGGCTTCAACTGGCAGATGACCGTGGCCCTGATCCCCGGCATGGCCGCCCGCGAAGTGGCCGTGGGCGTGCTGGGCACGGTGTACGCCGTCGGCGGCGACGCGGACTCGCACGATGCGCTGACCGCCCTGCTGTCGCAGCAGTGGTCGCTGGCCACGGCCCTGGCCTTCCTGGCCTGGTACGTCTTCGCGCCGCAGTGCCTGCCCACGCTGGGCGTGGTCAAGCGCGAGACCAACAGCTGGGTCTGGCCGACGGTGATGTTCGTCTACATGGTGGGTCTGGCCTATCTGGCGGCCTTCGTCGTCTATCACACGGCCGTGGCGCTGGGCGCGGGGTAGGCTTGTTCCGGTTGTGTTCCGTGCTAAGCTCGGAGCATGACGATCCGGGTCGAGATCCACGGACAGCCAGACCTCGAGCAGCTTGCTGCGCTGCTCGAAGCCAACGACGTCGTGTTGCTCACTCAGAACGGCGAGATCGTTGCCGAGACACGACGCGTTGAGGCTGGCGCCGAGCGCAAGGCGCGTGTTCCCGGCGCCTTGGCGCATCTGGGGCCGATGGATGATCCCTTCGTCTTCTCGCGGCCGGACGAAACGCTGAAGGGCGTCGCGGAGGCGGGGGAAGACTACAAGGGCCCATCCGACAAGGAATGATCCTGCTCGACACCCACGCTCTGGTCTGGTGGCGCCTCGGACCTCGTTCGCGCCGCACGTTTCGACAACGTGCATCGTGATCCATGGGACAGGATAATCGCGGCTCAAGCGCAGCGACGTGACCTGTTGCTGTTGACCTCGGATGGCGACCTCACCCGGGCATGCCAGACCTGGCGGGTGCCGACGCTCTGGTGAAAGCCCCGAAGACTGTCGCCCGAGCTTGCCCCCGCCCTAGCCGGCGCGAGTCAGGTCCTTGCCGTAGGACAGGCGTCGCCAGACCCACTCCAGCGGTCCCATCCTGAAGCGCGACAGCCACAGCGGCGACCAGACCAGCTGCAGCGCCCAGATGGCGATCACGCAGCCCCACAGCTGGATGCGGTCCAGCTGGCCGAACAGGCCCAGCCCCCGCCCGCCCCAGAAGATTGTGGTCATGATGATCGACTGGGTCAGGTAGTTGGTGAAGGCCATCTGGCCCAGGCGCGCCAGCGGCGTCAGCGCCCTGGAGATCGCCTGGCTGCGGATCAGCAGGATCGCCAGCGACGCATAGCCCAGCGTGATCGGCAGGGTCATGAACTCGTAAGCCAGCTGGTAGCGGCCGAGCGCCTCGGGCTTGGCGAAGCCGCTGGCCAGCTTGATGGCGTTCTCCCAGCCCGACCAGGCCAGTCCCGCCGCGCCCAGGGCGATCAGGGCCAGGTAGACCGAGGTTCGGGCCTTGCCGGTCAGGAAACCGGTCTTGAACAGCGCCATGCCCAGCAGCATCAGCGCGCCGGTGCGCCAGATGAAGACGATCAGGCTGGCCGACTGCAGGATCGCCCATTGCTGCAGGTTCTGCATCATCGCCGGCCCCAGGCCCGAGCGCACGGCGGCGATGGCGGTGGGCACGTCGACGTCCGAGCCCGGCGGGCTCATCTGGGCGGCGACCTGCTTCTGGATCTCGAGCGGCGCGTGCTCCAGCGCCAGGAACGGCGCGACCGCCAGCACCGAGCCCAGCACGATGATGGTCAGGCTGACGATGAACAGCCGCCTGGGCGACCACGAGCGCATCAGCATCACGATGAAGCCGGTGCAGGCATAGAGCAGCAGGATGTCGCCGAACCAGATGACGAGGCCGTGGATCAGGCCGATGACCAGCAGCCAGAACAGCCGGCGGCGCAGCAGGGCGCCCCTGGGCTTGTCGACGCGCTCGCCGCCGACCAGCAGGATCGACACCCCGAACAGCATCGAGAACAGGGTGACGAACTTGTAGTGGAAGAAGGTCTGGACCACCCACCAGGCGCCGCCCTCGGCCCCGACCAGCGGATGGGGCGAAAGCTCCGGCGACAGGTAGACCGACATCGGCTGGGCGAAGCCCACGGCGTTGACGGCCAGGATGCCCATCACGCCCAGGCCTCGCAGGATGTCGAGGCTGCGATGCCGCTCGGCGGCCGCGACCGGTCGCAGGACCGATGCTTGGGTGGTGTCGGTCATGTCGGCGTCCCCCTGTCGCGGGAGACGCCGCTGCACGCCTAGCGCGTGGGGACCGGCGTCTCGCCCCGATAGTCATAGAAGCCGCGGCCGGTCTTTTTGCCAAGCCACCCGGCCTCGACATACTTCACCAGCAGCGGGCAGGGACGGTACTTGCTGTCAGCGAGGCCCTCGTAGAGCACGTTCATGATGCTCAGCACGGTGTCCAGGCCGATGAAGTCGCCCAGCTCCAGCGGGCCCATCGGATGGTTGGCGCCCAGCTTCATGGCCGTGTCGATGGCGTCGACGGTGCCGACGCCCTCGTACAGCGTGTAGATCGCCTCGTTGATCATCGGCACCAGCACGCGGTTGACGATGAAGGCGGGGAAATCCTCGGCGTTGCTGGTGATCTTGCCCAGCGACTTGGCGAAGGCCACGGCCGTCTCGTAGGTCGGCACGTCGGTGGCGATGCCGCGGATGATCTCCACGAGCTTCATCAGCGGCACGGGGTTCATGAAGTGCAGGCCGATGAACCGCTCGGGGCGGTCGGTGGTCGAGGCCAGGCGCGTGATCGAGATCGACGAGGTGTTCGAGGCCAGCAGCGTGTCGGGCTTCAGGTGCGGCTGCAGGCTGCGGAAGATGGCCTTCTTGACCTCTTCGTTCTCGGTGGCGGCCTCGATGGCCAGGTCCGTCTGGCCGATGGCCTCGACGTTCTCGGCGATGGAGATGCGAGCCAGGGCGGCGTCGGCCGCGTCCTGGTCGATGATGTTGCGCGCCACCTGGCGGGCAAGGTTCTTGCCGATCAGCGCGATGCCGGCGTCGATACGCTCACGCGAAACGTCGTGCAGGCGGACGTCATAGCCGCCCAGCGCACAGACATGGGCGATGCCCGAACCCATCTGGCCAGCGCCGATCACGCCGACCGTCTTGATATCAACCATGAAAATCCAAGCCTTCGCTCACGGTCGGGCAGGCTCCCGGCAGGGCGCGTTGGACCGTCGCGAAAGTTCTAGCACGAGTAGCCGCACGCTCGCCAAGGGCTTTGCTGCGTTGCAAACGCCGGGTGACCGGTGTTCGGCCCGCTGTTCCCGGAATATCCGTCTGTCGGAAAGCGTCAGGCGATCAGTTCGGGATCGTTCCGGCGCAGCCAGGCGGCGGCGTAGGAGCACAGCGGGGTGATCCGCATGCCCTCGGCCCTGGCCACCTCGGCCACCTTGACCATCAGGCGGCCGGCCGCGCCGGTGCCGCGCAGGGCGGGATCGGCCTCCACGTGAGGGATGACCAGGCGATGGCCGCTGCGCTGGTAGTCGGCGAAGGCGATCAGGCCGTCGACGTCCAGCTCGTAGCGGCTCTTGGCGGGGTTGTGGCTGAAGAGATCGCTCATGGGGCCTGAAACGCGAAAGGGGCGAAGGTGGATGCAGCGCAGCATCACCTTCGCCCCTCACATGGCGTCTAGTGCGAAGGCTTCAAGCCTAGGCGCGCAGCTTGCCGCCCGCATTCTCGACCGCCGCGACGACCTTGGCCGACAGGGCCTCGATCTCGGCGTCGGTCAGGGTGGCCTCGCGGGGCTGGACCAGCACCTCGATGGCCACCGACTTGGAGCCTTCCGGCACGCCGGGGCCCTCGTAGACGTCGAAGACGCGGGCCGAGGCGATCAGCGCCTTGTCGGCGCCGGCCGCGGCCTTGACCAGATCGCCGGCCGCCTTGGCCTTGTCGGCGACGAAGGCGAAGTCGCGGGTCAGCGGCATCAGGGCCGACGGCGTGAACGCCGCCTTGGTCTTGACCGCCTTCTTCTTCGGCTCGGGGATCGCCTCCAGGACGATCTCGAAGCCGTAGACCGGGCCTGCCACGTCCAGCGCCTTCAGCACCGCCGGGTGCAGTTCGCCGAACTCGGCGACGACCGCCTTGGGGCCCAGCTGCAGGCGGGCCGAGCGGCCGGGGTGCCACCAGGACGAGGTCGTTCCTTGGGCGGTCTGCAGCGAGGCCACCGGCGCGCCGATCTCCTCCAGCAGGTTCAACAGGTCGGTCTTGACCGTGAACACGTCCTCGGCCGGGCGCTTGTCCCAGGCGCGCGGCGGACGTGGGGCCAGGATGCCGGCGACGACCGTGCGCTGGTCCTTGGGGCCGTCGCTCAGGAACACCGGGCCGACCTCGAACAGGGCGACGTCGGCGAAGCCGTGGCGGGCGTTGCGGCCGGCCGCCTCGATCAGGTTGGGCAGCACCGAGGGGCGCATGCAGTCCAGTTCCGAGGCGATCGGGTTGGCCAGCACCAGTTCGGCGGCGCCGCCGCCGAACAGCTGGGCGGTCGCGCGGCTGGTGAAGCTCCAGGTCACGGCCTCGGCGTAGCCGGCCGCGGCCAGGGCGCGACGGGCGGTGCGGGCGCGGGCCTGGCGAGCGGTCAGCACGCCGCCGACGGCGCGCGGAACGTCCGGCAGCGGCGTGGAGGGCAGGGCGCCGAAGCCGGCGATGCGGGCCACTTCCTCCACCAGGTCGGCCTTGCCGTGCACGTCGCGGCGGAAGGTCGGCGGGGTCACGCAGACCACGCTCTCGGCATGGGTGGCGAACTCGGCGACCGGCACGTCCTTGGGCGGCTCGATCTTGAAGCCCAGGGCCTGCAGGATCGACAGGCTCTGCTCGGGGGCGATGTCCAGGCCCGACAGGCCCTGCACATAGGCCGGGTCGAACAGGATCGGGCCCGGCGCGGCCGGGGCCTGGCCGGCGACCACGACCTCGGAAGCCTCGCCGCCGCACAGCTCCAGGATCAGCTTGGTGGCCAGCTCCAGGCCCGGGACGACCGAGCCGGTGTCGACCGTGCGGGCGAAGCGGTACTGGGCGTCGCTGTTGATGCCGGTGTCGCGGCCCGTCTGGGCGATGCGGATCGGCTCGAACCAGGCGCTTTCGACGAAGACGTCGACGGTGGCTTCCGAGCAGCCGGTGCTCTCGCCGCCCATCACGCCGCCCAGGCCGATCGGACGTTCCCCGCCAGCGTCGGCGATGACGCACATGGCCGGCGTCAGTTCGTAGGTCTTGCCATCCAGCGCGATCAGGTGCTCGTCGCCGTTGACGCCATGGCGACCCAGGCGCGTCTCGATCTTCGTCCCTGACAGCAGGGCCGCGTCATAGACGTGCAGCGGCCGGGCGCGGTCGTAGGAAATGAAGTTGGTGATGTCGACCAGGGCCGACTTCGGATTGATGCCGATGGCCTTCAGGCGATCCTGCAGCCACTGGGGCGAGGGGCCGTTCCTGACGCCCTTGATCAGGCGGCCGGCGAACACCGGGCAGGCCTCGCCGTCCACCTCGACCGTGATTGGGCAGGGGAAGGTTCCGGCGACCGGGGCGATCGACAGGTCCTTCAGCTTGCCCACGCCCGCGGCGGCCAGGTCGCGGGCGATGCCGGCGACGCCCAGCCAGTCGGGACGGTTGGGGGTGACTTCGAAGTCGATGACGGCTTCGAGGCCCAGCGCCACGGCGGCCGGCGTGCCGACGGCCAGGTCGCCGGACAGTTCCAGGATGCCTTCGGAGCCGTCGTCGGCTTCCAGTTCCGAGCCCGAGCACAGCATGCCGTTGGAGACGACGCCGCGCACCGGCTTCTCGACCAGGGTGACGCCCAGGCCCGGCACGTAGGCGCCGATCGGGGCGTAGATGGTGGTCAGGCCGACGCGGGCGTTGGGCGCGCCGCAGACGATCTCCTTGCGGCCGTCGACCGTGTCGACCTGGCAGACGCGAAGGCGGTCGGCGTTGGGGTGCTGCACCGCCTCGACGATCTTGGCGACGCTGAAGGCGGCCAGCTTGGCGGCCGGGTCGGTGACGTGCTCGACCTCGAGGCCGGCCATGGTCATGGCGGCGACCACCTCGGCGGCGGTCGCTTCGGTGTCGAGGTGGTCCTTGAGCCAGGACAGGGTGAATTTCATGTGGCGGTCCGCCGGTCTTGGGTTCGCCTCGCGCGGGGCGAGGAGCGAGATCCGAAACTATGTCCTAGAGGCCCGAAACCCCGGCGGCGCCGGCGGTCGCGGATCTCGCGAAAAGAAAACTCAGGCCTCGGCCTGCAGCTTCAGCAACTGGTCCAGGAACGCGTCCGGGCCGGTGAAGCCGACGCTGAAGAACGAGCAGCCGATGAACTGGCAGTCCTGCACCGGGATCGCGCCGACCACGCTGGTCGGACCGGCCGGGCGCAGGATCAGGTTGCGGATGTCGCCCCCCGACGGCCCGAAGTTCGTGGCGTCGAAGGTCGTGCGGCCCAGCACCAGCATCACCGCCGGACCGTCGATGTGACAGTTGCGGAAGGTGCGGCCGACGATCTTCTGCTGCCTGGCCAGGTTGGCCCGCGCCAGGTCGAACAGCGAGATGTCGAGGTTCTCGAACACCGTGGCGAAAGCGTCGGTCGGCACGCGGCCGGGGCGGCCGCCGGGTTGGAAGCTCTGGGTCATCAGCTCAGTCCCGAGGCGGGGTTCGGCGCGGCGAAGCCCGAGAAGCCGTAGTGGGCCAGCCACCGGCTGTCCGACGCGAACATGTCGCGCAGGTCCGGCATCCCGTACTTCAGCATGCCCAGGCGATCGACGCCCATGCCGAAGGCGAAGCCCTGGTACTCGTCCGGATCGATGCCGCAGGCGCGCAGCACGTTCGGGTGGACCATGCCGCAGCCCAGGATCTCGAGCCAGCTCGAGCCCTGGCCGATCTTGATCTCGCCGCCCGAGCGGTCGCACTGCACGTCCATCTCGGCCGACGGCTCGGTGAACGGGAAGTGGTGCGGCCGGAACTGGGTCGTCACCGCGTCGGTCTCGAAGAACCGGGCGATGAAGGTCTCCAGGGTCCACTTCAGGTGGCCCATGTGGATGCCCTTGTCGATCACCAGGCCCTCGACCTGGTGGAACATCGGCGTGTGGGTGGCGTCGCTGTCGCAGCGATAGGTGCGGCCCGGCGCGATGATGCGGATCGGCGGCTTCTGCGAGACCATGGTGCGCACCTGCACGGGGCTGGTGTGCGTGCGCAGCAGCATGCGCTCGCCCGTTTCCTTCGGTTCGAAGAAGAAGGTGTCGTGCATCTCGCGGGCCGGGTGCTTCTCGGGGAAGTTCAGCGCCGTGAAGTTGTGGAAGTCGTCCTCGATGTCCGGACCTTCGGCGACGGCGAAGCCCATGTCGGCGAAGATCGAGACCATCTCGTCCATGACCTGCATGGTCGGGTGGACGCTGCCCTTGCGGCGATAGGGGCCGGGCAGGGTGAGGTCGAGGGTCTCGCGGGACAGGCGCGCGTCGAGCTCGGCGGCTTCCAGCGAGGCCTTCTTCTCGGTGATGGCCGACTGCACGCGGTCGCGCAGGGCGTTGATCGCCGCGCCGCGTTCCTTGCGCTCGTCGGGGCTCATCGCGCCCAGGGTCTTGAGCAGGCCCGAGATCGAGCCGGTCTTGCCGACGGCGGCCACGCGGACGGCGTCGAGCGCTGAAAGGTCGGCCGCGCCGGCCACCTGGGCCAGGACGTCGGATTCGAGGGTGTTGAGATCGGTCATGACGGGTGTGGGTCTAGGCGGTTTTGACGCTGGGTGGAACCGGATAACGCACAGCAAAAAGCCCTCCGGCTCGCGCCGAAGGGCTTTTCAAAGGATAGGTGAGCGGTGAGGCTCAGATGTCCTTAGGCCAGGGCAGCGCGAACCTTGTCGGCGATGGCCTTGAACGCAACGGCGTCGTTGCCGGCGATGTCCGCCAGGACCTTACGGTCGATCACGATACCCGCCACGTCCAGGCCGTGGATGAATTGCGAGTAGGTGAAACCTTCGGTGCGGGCGCCGGCGTTGATGCGCTGGATCCACAGCGAACGGAAGGCGCGCTTGCGCACCTTGCGGTCGCGGTAGGCGTACTGACCGGCCTTGTCGACCGCGGCCTTGGCCGTACGGATGGTGTTCTTGCGGCGGCCGTAGAAGCCCTTGGCCTGCTCAAGAACCTTCTTGTGCTTGGCGTGGGCGGTGACGCCACGTTTAACGCGAGCCATGTGTCAGCGCTCCTCTTACAGGCCGTAGGGCAGGTACGTACGGATGATCTTGGCGTCAGCCTCGCTCATCACCTTCGTGCCGCGGTTTTGGCGGATGTACTTGCCGTTGTGGCCGATCAGGCGGTGGCGCTTGCCGGCGACGCCGGCCTTCAGCTTGCCCGTGGCGGTGATCTTGAAGCGCTTTTTGGCGCCCGACTTCGTC
>PJUJ01000289.1_pt1 | contig 32418 bp, 22 predicted proteins | sample 1512321 | NCBI WGS metagenome assembly PJUJ01 (sample SAMN08177669, study PRJNA422409) | Feces metagenome, whole genome shotgun sequencing project. | isolation source: Chicken feces enriched on filter paper: beechwood xylan treatment | host: Gallus gallus | place: USA: Madison | collected 2015-01-15 | reverse complement strand
TGGGTAGAAAGCATCCTGATATCCGTTAAAGCTTAATTTAAGATACAAAAAAAGGAGTAGAAAATGCACTTTCCACTCCTTTTTTTTTGGCCCAATATAAAAGGGGACTTTTTCAGTGCCCTCAGATTCTACGGAGCTTTTTTTATGATCTTAGAGAAATTATCCTCCAAATTCCATTAAGTAAGATTTCAAAAATTCATCCAAATCTCCATCTAATACCGCTTGGGTGTTTGATGTTTCGGTTCCTGTTCTTAAATCCTTAATCAATTTATATGGATGTAAGACGTAGTTGCGGATTTGCGATCCCCATTCAATTTTCTTCTTAGAACCTTCAATAGCAGCAGAAGCCTCTTCGCGTTTACGCATTTCAATTTCGTACAATTGTGACTTCAGCAAACGCATTGCATTTTCTTTATTTTGCAATTGCGAACGGGATTCCTGGTTTTTGATAATGATTCCAGACGGTTTATGGTGTAGGCGTACAGCTGTTTCCACTTTGTTTACGTTCTGACCTCCTGCTCCACCAGCACGAAATGTATCCCATTCAATTTCTGAATCTTTCACCTCAATCTCGATATTATCATCCACCAAAGGATAAACATATACCGAAGCAAAAGAGGTGTGACGTTTTGCATTGGAATCAAATGGTGAGATACGTACTAAACGGTGGACCCCGTTTTCACCTTTCAAATAACCGTAAGCAAAATCTCCCGAAAACTGTAGTGTTACGGTTTTGATACCGGCGACATCACCTTCTTGGTAATCCTGTTCGGTTACTTTACAACCGTGTTTTTCGCCCCACATAATGTACATACGCATCAACATCGAGGCCCAGTCGCAGGATTCGGTACCGCCTGCACCTGCTGTGATTTGTAAGATTGCATCTAGCTGATCTTCTTCAGCACTAAGCATATTCTTAAACTCTAGTTCTTCGACTTCCGTTAGAGCCAATTGATATTGCTCTTCGGCATCTTGTTCACTAGCGTCACCAGATTGGAAAAATTCATACATAACAGCTACATCATCAACAGTAGCAGCTACTCTATCGAAGTGATCCGTCCAGATTTTTAAGTTTTTAATTCCATGTAATATTTTCTCTGCTTCTTTTGGAGCATCCCAGAAATTGGATTGAAGCGTGATTTGAGTATCTTTTTCTATCTCTGCCTTCTTCGCATCAATGTCAAAGATGCCTCCTTAGGGACGTTACTCTATCCCTCAAGTCTTGAATTTGTTCTTTGGTCATGTTTCAAAGGTAGTAAGTATAATGCTAAATTAGAAATTCAACCTTTTTGCTGTATATTTGTTACTAAATTATTGTCAAATAAAAACTTAAACATGTTGCCCAATATAGATTTTACGAAAACTTCCTCTTATAAATATCTTGTAGATCACTACATCACCTTAAATGAAAAGACTTTAAAAGAATTATTTGCCGAAGACCCTGCGCGATTCGAAAAATTCTCCATCACATTCAATGATATTTTACTAGATTATTCTAAAAATAGAATAAACGAACAAACTATAGCTTTACTTATCCAATTGGCGAAAGAATGTAAGTTAGATGAGGCGATAAAAGCCATGTTTGATGGAGAAAAAATCAACGTAACCGAAGGCAGACAAGTTTTGCATACCGCTTTACGTAACCAGTCTGATAGACCTGTTATAGTGGAAGGTGAAGATGTAATGCTTAAAGTTCATGCCGTATTAGCACATATGAAAGAATTCGTAAATCAAATCGTTTCTGGAGAATGGAAAGGTTTTACGGGTAAAGAAATATCGGATGTTGTTAATATTGGTATCGGTGGCTCGGACTTAGGTCCTGTAATGGTTACGGAAGCATTGAAACCTTATAAAACACGTTTAAATCTTCATTTCGTATCCAATGTAGATGGTACACATATCGCGGAAACTTTGAAAAAAGTTAATCCTGAGACTACATTGTTTTTAATTGCATCTAAGACCTTTACAACGCAGGAAACTATGGCTAACGCACAGTCTGCGAAAGATTGGTTTTTGCAATCAGGTGCTGTAGAAGCTGATGTAGCAAAACATTTCGTAGCATTGAGTACCAACGAAAAGGGAGTTTCGGCTTTTGGTATCGATACTAAAAATATGTTCGAGTTTTGGGATTGGGTAGGAGGTCGATATTCGTTATGGTCAGCTATTGGTCTTTCTATCGCTTTAGGCATTGGATACGATAATTTTGAAGAATTATTAAAAGGTGCATACGAGGCAGATGAACATTTCCGTACTACGGAATTTGAAGAAAATATCCCGGTTATTTTAGCCTTATTAGGAATCTGGTATAATAATTTCTTTGAGGCTGAGAGTCATGCTATTTTGCCTTACGACCAATATTTGCACCGTTTCGCCGCGTATTTCCAACAAGGAGATATGGAAAGTAATGGAAAATACATAGATCGTAATGGAAACCGTATCGAGTACCAAACTGGTCCAATTATCTGGGGTGAGCCTGGCACAAATGGTCAACATGCGTTTTACCAATTGATTCACCAAGGAACAAAATTAATTCCTTGTGACTTTATTGCGCCAGCTATCTCGCATAATCAGATTGGTAATCACCATCAATTGTTGCTATCCAACTTCTTTGCTCAAACGGAAGCCTTAATGAACGGCAAAACCGAAGAAGAAGTTATAGCTGAATTCGAAAAAGCGGGGAAATCTAAAGAAGAAATTGAGAAACTTAAAAATTATAAAATATTCGAAGGAAATAGACCGACAAATTCTATTCTTTTGAAGCAAGTTACTCCTAAATCTTTAGGTACTTTAGTTGCCTTGTATGAACATAAGATTTTTGTTCAAGGTATAATATGGAATATTTACAGTTTCGACCAATGGGGAGTAGAGTTGGGTAAGCAATTAGCTTCTAAGATTTTTCCAGAATTAAGTGGTGCAGAAAAAGTGGCATCACATGATAGCTCAACAAATGGATTGATCAATCAATATAAATCTTGGAGATAAGATATTAAAATTTAATAAGAGGTGAATAGAATAATTATTCGACACTTTCTTCAAAAGTTTGTAAATAAGAAAAATGTGGAGTTCGTAAATGATTGGATTCCACATTTTTATTTTCATAATTTTATTATTTTGACGGGGCAAAGAATAATTATTAAACAACAAATAGTTTGTAAGGATTTTTTAAAACGTTTCCGACATGTAAAAATTCTTTAGAAAGTTACAAGGTCGAGCAGTCTCTTAGGTGCTAGAAGGAGAATTAGATGGTTATTTAGGCTATGATAAACCTGCTCGTATTGAAGATAGGAACACACACCAGTAAAAAGGTCAGAGGAGATCAAGGTGATATTGAAATTCAAGTTCCTAGAGACCATTAAGGGAGCTTCAATCCTATACTTATTTAAATAACTCAAAAGCTATTGCAAACCTTAGTAGTTCAGTGGATGATTTGCAGTTTATTTTTTTTATTAAATTCCGGCGATGTGTTGATACGGTAAATTGCGAGATATAAAGGGTCTCTGCAATTTCATTGGTGGACATTCCATGGGCAAGTAAGCTCAAAATTTGTTTTTCCCGAGTTGTTAATAGAGCGAACTTTCTATAATTATTTCCTATATATCCTTCTAAATTTAAAGTTTTATTTACTCGATTTATTAAGTTATTAAATCCAATTACTGGAGAGGATATAACTATGAGTTTTTTATTATTTGGATAAATGGTATCTACATGTATTAATTTACAGACTGTAAAAAACCATTCTGGATCTTCGTTACCGGGACGCTTTACCCGTTGAAAAAAGTTGTATTGACTATCTATTTGATCAAATGCAATGTATTTTGAAATATCTTGAAGGTAATCTTTAATTTCTTCAATAAAAAAGTACCGATTATAATATTCTTCTCCTAATTCATTAATTTCTTGAGCAGTTGTTTGTAAGTATCTACAGCCCCAATCATTCATGTAACTACATTTTACTACTTTATTATCTTCTATATCATGAATCATTAATGAGGCTGGAATTTTATTTGCAATATCTTTTATATGTAGCGAGTTATTTTTTAATGCTTCGCTTAATTCATGGAGTGTATGATCGGTGGTGCTCATAAGTTATTTAAGAAATCTAATTGGTATTCCTAATATAAGACTTTTGGTTAAAATATTCCTTCAAAAGCAATATTTTATTGCAATTTGTGAATGTATCTGAACATGAAATAATAAATATGTATTTATTATACAATAGATTTTTACACACCCTGAGGAGAGCAAAAGGTAATATAAAAAAAACTAATTAATTGCTTTATAATCAATTCAAAAGGGAAGATAGTTTTTAATTTACAAGAAGGTACAAAGCAAAATTGGGTGACCTAAAAGGTCTCCCAATTTAATATATAGCATATTATGTTTTTTGCTTATTTATGAATTGTGGTATCATAAAGTTTTATTCCTTGATGATTGATAACTTTTGCACTAATGCATTTATCATCTATTGCAAAATACATAAAACCATAATCCGAAGCTGCAAATTTTGTTATCTCCAGACCTGCTTTGACGGGAGTGGCTTCTGATCCCGAGCCCGAAACAAACTGATGAAAATTCATATTCTCAACTTTTATATGCTGTAATGAATGATCATGTCCTGAAAGATAAACATCTACTTTATTTTTCTGCAGCACCACTTCTAAAACTTTTCTTACAGCCAAGGTATCGTAGTTGTTGGTTCGAGGCCCAACCGTATAAATTGGATGGTGTCCCACTACGATTTTCCATTTTATATTGGGATCTTGAGTGGATAGCAATTTGTCTAACCATTCTAATTGTTTCTCGGGATACTGACCTGCAACATGTGGGCCGTATTCACTGTTTTTATAAAATTCAGGTATCATAGGATTTGTGTCTATAAATGCTATCAACACCTTTCCTTTACCTTTAAGATTAAAAGTTTTGCTGTAATATCGAGCAGGCATTTTCCAGCGTCTACTGATTTTAGTATACCGAACCTGAGCGTCAGGGTCAGATTTATAATCATGATTACCCAAAATTGGATACCAATCCCATTGTAAAGCAAAATCAGTATAGACGTTTTCAAAGGAATAATGCCAAAGAGGGTCGTGTTCACTAATGACACCACTTGGATAAAAATTATCTCCAGTAGACACAATAAAATCATTGGGATGATTGGTGACCCAATCGCCCATTTGTTTGGCTACCTGTAACTGATGGTCAGCGCCATTACGGCCCCAATCGCCTATTGCAACGAAATTAAGTAAACCTTCCTGCTCTAAATTAGATCTTGCATCAATGTCTTTACTGTCTATATTAGTTATGTGATGTGATAATGATAAATTGGCAAGGGCAGAACTTGCTATACCTGTCCCTATAGTTGTACTAATGGTGTTTTTCAGAAATTGTCGTCTCTTCATATTTTAATTTACGTAGCCAGGGTTTTGTTTCCAGATATTGTTCAGATTCAGGACTGTTGTTGGAACAGGAAATATGCGTCTGAATTTCTCAGTATATCCTGCTGGATATAAATCTCTAAATCCCCATTTGTCTTCAAATTTTCCATAACGAATAAGATCATTACGTCTCCAGGATTCGTCTGCAAATTCTCTTGCACGCTCATCTAACAAATCTTGTAAGGAAGGGGCTATAGTTAGCAAAGGAGCTTTAACATAACTGCGTATTTGATTGATTAAACTCATTGGCGTTTCGCCATTTGTCGCAGATGCCCCACGTAAAATGGCCTCAGCTTTCATTAGTAAAATGTCTGCATATCTAAAAATTGGCACGTCATTACTTTGATTACGTTGATGAGCAGAAGTTACATTTACATCCATGTAAAATTTAATAGATCTATATCCCATTGATCGACCTTTTTGATCATTCCCAACATTAAGCGTAGCCGCTCCATCGGCACGAAGAATAATGTCTCTGGTTAGCTCCAATTGCCATTCAAACTGTGTGTCGGCATCTGCGCCCACGTAATCTTGGTCTATACCCTTTTTGGAAGTTCGAATTAAAAATGGTCTAGTTCTGTCTTCTTGATAGTTGCTCCAATAGTATTGTTTGCCACCGATATAAGAGGCATTACGTTCGTCTCCAGCTAAATTAAATTTATCTAAATAAGTGGGTAATACACGAAAAGTTCCTCCCACACTTTGTGGTAGATTTGCAAATTGATTTTGGGCACTACGGTGTATCCAAAAGCGTGAGAATGTCATCCCTTGTTGACTTTCTTTATCGTAGGGCATTACAAAAATAAAATCTTTGATTTGAGGGCCATTATCGGGACGAAATTTTTCTAAGAATTTATGACTAGTGAGGTTAAATTGATTGGAAGCAATGATATTGTCGCACATTTTTACTACTTCTTGCAGCTTTTCGTTCGATGCGTTTGGTGTATAATCTTCTACATTTTGTGCAGTATACACCGACCAATTTAAATACAGCTTAGCGAGTAATGCCTCAGCCATGTATTTGGTTACTTTTCCGTATGTACTAGAGTTTACAGTAGTGGGTAATTTATCTTTTATTTCCAGTAATTCCGACTCAATGAATCGGCATACTTCAGGTCTTGGAGATCTATCTGGTTGAACCTCGACTCTACCTTTTAGTATAGGAGCAGCTCCAAAATTATCCATTAAAATAAAATGGTAGAACGCACGCATAGCACGAATTGGGGCTGCAATATCCGCTTCATCATTATTAATAATGGTTAATACATTATTGCTATTTACTATCCCAACGATGGCAGAATTCCACATATTGGTTAACATGCCATTATCTGCATTCCAGTTGTGGACATGAAATTGTCTATATTGCCCTCCGTCATACCAATCTGAACCCATAGAAACACTTACTGCTTCGTCAGCTGATAAGGTTTGTACCATCCAATGATCTCTTCCCATCGCTCCGCGATACGCTGTATACACGTCTGCGGATATTGCTTCTGCGGCGCGTTCATTGTCCGGAAATTCTGTAAATTGTGATTTTATGTCAACATCTAAGTCTGTACAGCTCCATATTGTAAAAGATAAAGCTGTGAATACAAAAGGTTTTATTATATGTCTCATTTTTTAGTGTCCAATTAAATTAAAAATTAAAATTTGCTCCAAACATAAAGGTACGTGTACGTGGGTAGATTTGTCTATTATCAATACCTGGTTCAAGGCCACCTAGATTGACCTCAGGATCTAGTCCTTTATATTTTGTAAATACATAAGGATTATTTACTGTCGCAGCGAGACGAATGTTTTTAATTTGGGTTCCTAAATTTTTAAATGTGTAGCCAAATGAAAGTGTAGAAATGCGTAAATAATCGCCAGATTCTAGATATCGATCAGATAAATAATGTGCATTGATATCCGTTGGCTTATCGGTGCTTGCTACTTCAGCCAACAGATTCTTGTTTCCGGCATTTCCTACGACGTTAGAGTGTCTTGCTCGTGTAGCATTCATAATTTTCCCTCCAAATACACCTTGAAATAGAATGGAAGCACTCCACTGTTTGTATGCTAAAGCATTATTCCAACCTAGCGTAAATTTAGGAAGTGCAGTTCCTGTAAAGGCTCTGTCTTTGAGTTCGGGAGTAATAGTTGTTTCTCCAGTTCTTTCTCCCATGTCTTCATCTCTAACATAAAATGTAGATATGCCATTTTCATTGTATCCAGCCCATTCCCACGTATAGAATTGGCCTATTGCATAACCTTCCATAAGACGTTGCTGGTTCGCATTTGATTGCCCAGCTCCATCTAAATAGGCTAACTCGATGAATTGAGAAGAGAACTTTTCGTTCGAAATAGATTTAACAATATTTTTATTTTGAGAAAGATTAATTCCCGAATTCCACGTGAAATTATCTGTCTTTGCAGGAATTGTATTAAGACTAACTTCAAAACCTCTATTGTTTATTTTTCCAATGTTTGCAGTAAGATAACCTGATGGATATATTACTGGGGAAACAGCAAAACTATATATCAAATCAGTCGTATTTTTATCGTACCACTCTATAGATCCACTCAGTCTGTTGCTCCATATGGAGAAGTCTACCCCTATATTTAACATATCGGTTCTTTCCCATTTTAAGTTTGGATTGGAGTCTCTTAATGCTTTCAATGTACGTACTATCTGTCCTTGACTGTTTTCAAAGTCAGTAACAGATGCTCCATACACCGATCTTGCTGTAAAAACATCAAAGCCCAGCGAGTTTCCGCTGGATCCATAACCTGCACGGAGTTTGAGTTCGTTAAATAAAGTATTATCTTTCATAAAATCTTCTTCAGAAATTTTCCATGCAGCCGATACAGAAGGAAAAGTACCCCAGCGGTTATTTAATCCAAATGCAGAAGACCCATCTCGACGCAATGTACCCTGCAAGATATACTTGTTGTTGAAGGTATAATTCAGACGAGAGTAAACGGAAATCATACGGAGGGTCGATAAATAATATCCTCCAAAGCCATTTCTATTAATGACATTTGCCATTCCAGGATTGTAATAGGTAAGATCGTCACCATAGAAGTCAGAAACCGAAAGCTGAATTCCATCATTATTATTGGATTCTTCCCAAGAATATCCTAGTAAGGCGCTAATCTTATGCAGACCAGCAAACGTTTTGTCATAAGCCAAATTGGTTTCTAGGACTTTACGTTGATCTTCTACAGCAGCTCGAGTCGCTCTTCCGTTCATGTTACGCGCTATCATGGATAATGAGCTGTTGTATTCGTTGTAGTTGAATTGTCTATTTTGCAACGACAGGTCTAAATTATATTTTAACCCATCGAAGATTTGATATCCCAATTTGACATGACCTTGAATTAATTTCGTCTTAGACAGAAGGATGTTTTCTTCAATTAGTGAAACTGGATTGGCATATTGTGAACGAGGCGTGTTTTCAAACCAGGTTCCATCTTCATTTTTAAGAGGTGAATAGGGAAGGTAATAATACATCGCATCAAATACGCTTAATCCTTGGCCTTGTGCAGGTACATTGTTTTGCTTTGTTAAGCTGACATTGACATTGAAGGACATTTCTAATTTGTCATTCATAGCTTTGGACTGAACGTATCCCCGTGCAATTTGTCTGTCTAGATCAGTACCTTTAATAACACCTTGGTTATTGAAGGTATTGATGCTTGCGCTATATTTTGTTTTCTCACTTCCACCCAAGATGGATACATTATGGTTGTGCGAGACTCCTATTCTGCTAACCTCTTTTTGCCAGTCTGTATCTGCTCCGGTATCATCTATTGGTTCCATCGAAAAGCCATTATCGTTGATATAAGATCTATACTGCTGAGCATTCATCATTTCTAAACGTTTAGCAATTTTGTCCATAGCGACATAACTGTCGTAGTTAATGGCAGATTGACCAGATTTTCCTTTTTTAGTTGTCACAATGATAACACCATTGGCTGCTTTGGAGCCGTAAATTGCTGTAGCGGAAGCGTCTCGTAATACATCAATGCTTTCAATATCTTGCGGAGATACAAGAGCTAAAGATGCTCCGGGTACTCCGTCAATAACATAGTAGGGTTCTGTTGCTTCACCTGAACGTAGAGTGGATGAACCGCGTAAGGTTACAGAAGGTGTTGCGTTAGGATTACTGTTGTTGTTTGATATTACTAATCCCGGAACTTTACCTTGTAATAATTGACCAACATTACTAAAGACTCCAGTATTGAGGTCTTCAGATTTTATGGAGGTGATAGAACCCGTAAGATCTTTTTTTGTTGTCACTCCATATCCGATATACACTTCATCAATGGTTTGCTTCACTGAAATCAATTTTACACTCAATGCGATTTGTTGTCCATTTTTGATTGTATAGCCCGAAAGGGTATCGCTCTGATAGCCTACGCTACTAAAGATAAACTGATAGGGTCCTCCTTCAGGCAAATTGCTGAAAGAAAATAATCCCTTGTTTGATGAGCTGGTATTGAATGTATTACCAGTTTTGGTGTTTAGTGCCTTTATGTTTACGCCAGAAAGAAATTGTCCATTTTCATCCTGTGTAGCACCTTTAACTTGCTCTTGTTGTGCATAAAGAAAGTTACTCCAAATTAATGAGAGAACGATCAGAGCCATTTTTGGCAATGGGTTTAGTTGGTTTTTAAGCATTTTTAAATCCTTAATTTTTGTTTATTAATTTTAGTTTATTTTTGGTGGTTTTTATTTTTGTAGATGTGATAGATCCCGTTTTGAGTTCTACGCCATTCAAGGTTATTAATTAGGCAGATGACCTCTAAGGCATCTTCTAAGTTTTCGGTACGCGTATCTACCGAGCCTGTATAAGTTATATGGTCAAGTGCTTTGTTTTCAATGACAATTTTTGTTTTATAAAGACGACTTAAAACATTGACAGCTTCAGGAAGAGAAATTTTATCCATTTTTACTACTGCTGATGCATATTCATCGCTAACATTTTCAACAGGATTATTTTTATTGATTGATGTTGGATTTATATGACTTAGATGATGGGTAGCACTATTAAAGATGAGTTTTTCACCTTTTTCACTCATATAGATTTCATCAAATTTGGAATCCTCTTTGACAGATTTGATAACAATCTTTCCAGTATGCAAAGTAACGGTTGTATTTTGCTTATTTGGAAATGCATCAATAGTAAAGGACGTACCTAGTGCAGTCGTCTTTGTATAATCACTCCATACTCTAAAAGGTCTTGATGCGTCTTTTTTCACGTTAAAATAAGCTTTACCACTCAACCGTATGTCTCGGTTTATTGCTGAGAAGACTTCTGGATAACTAATTTCAGATGATGGATATAATTTTACTCTTGATGAATCTGGTAAGTATATCCATTTAATTTCTTGAGTTGTATTGACTTGGGTTATCCAAATATCTTCATTCGTTACAGGGAGGCTATAATTTGCTGATAGATCCGTGTTTTTAATCGTTTTATGATTCAGCTGTTGGTAAAAGACCCAAGAGAAAAACAGCATAAGGCAAGCTGCTGCGGAATATTTTATTAGACTATAGATCTTATATTTTTTGTCACGTTTATCGAATTGCGCAATCGTATCTTTGTTAATCTCGGTTTTGACCTTATTATACATTTGATCCGAAGGAATATTATCATCTTTTTCAGATTGATAATTTTCCCATTGATTGATATCGAATAGGTTGTCAACTATCTTCTCCTGATTGCGCCAGATTGATTGTTTTAATTCTTTATTGGTTAGCCTTTTCTTGTCCTTCATATACATATTACGTTTATCAAAGACTTATCCCTAGCTCGAGATCAAATTTTTTATTCGACGTAAAAAGTCACGTAGGAGGTATTTCTTTAAGAAAGGTTTTCAGGTGGTTATTATTATTACAGCATTACAGAGTATAAATGCTGCTTAAGCTGGAGTAATGCTTTACTGATATGTTGTTCAACTGCTTTGTTAGAGATATTCAGCATTTGAGCAATTTCTTTATGTGTTAAACCTTGTTTTCTACTAAGTTCAAAGACATGACGTCTAACAGGAGGCATGTTGGCAATGTCTCCATCAATTAAGCGCATTAGATCTTTACTTTCTAATGCTTTTATCAGGTTATCTGTAAAGGGGGTTGCTGCAGCTTCTCCCTCATATTTAAATCGATTCGCTTCTTTGCGAAGTTCATCAATCATAACTTGCTTTGCAATACCAAATAATTGAATATTTATGGGTAATGTGTGATTCAATTTGGCTCTATTTTTCCAAGCCTTAATAAAAGTTAACTGCGTTACTTCTTCTGCTAAAAATTCGGATTTAGTGCGTTGAAAAATGAAACCATAAATTTCGCGATGAAAGGTTTCATATACCTGCGAAAACGCATGGACATTATCTTTTTGTATGGATGCAATTAGATTCATTACAAGGCAAATGTATCTAGGTAGAGTTAATTAAAAGTTTAATGAATATTAAGAAAAAATCATTTTTAAATCTTGGTTACTTAATTAAAAATCTATCATATAAATTGTTGGGTACCGTATTCAACAACATAATATTTCATTTTTATTATTAGCTTTTTATATGTTAAAAAATGCTGAAATGGAATTGTTTATATATTGGTTATACCATATAGCGTGTTATTTGCTTATGATTTATGTTAAATATATGAATTTATTGTCCAAGACAAAAATTCACACAAAATAATTATTTACATAGTGTCTAGTGTGAAAACTAACCAAAGTATTATCTCTAAGAGAATAATCATATTAAAATTTGGTATAGTAAAGGGTATTTTATAATTTCGTGTACGTACACGAAATTATAAACTTAACATCTTGTTTAAATTATTACTATATAATGGTCGGTTAATAACCGCGAATGGCATATTAGAATCCGCTTATTGCTACATGGAAGATGGCGTAATTAAGGAGTATGGTGTGGGCGATATTCAAGTGAGTGAAGATACGCTAGAAATTAATGTTGCCAACAAATATATATCTGCTGGTTTTATAGATATTCATATTCATGGTGGTGGTGGATATGATTTTATGGATGCAAATGTTGAATCCTTTTTAGGCGTGGCTAATACACATATTAAATATGGTACTACCAGTATGTGCCCCACAACCTTAACCGCGGATTCAGAACATTTGGAAAAAGTCCTCACCGTATATGAACAGGCAAACCTACATAATTCTAAAGGGTCTAAATTTTTAGGTCTTCACCTAGAAGGTCCTTATTTTGCGATGAATCAGCGCGGTGCGCAGGATCCCAAATATATTCGCAATCCGGATTACAAAGAATATTCTCGTATAGTGGAAATGAGTCCTCATATAATTAGATGGAGTTCAGCTCCTGAATTACCGGGAGCGTTAGAGTTTGGAGATTTTCTAACTGATAGAGGAATTATAGCAGCCTTTGCACATACTGAGGCATTGTATGATGACATAAAACTTGCTTTTGACCACGGTTATCGTTTAGCCACTCATTTTTATTCTGCTATGTTGGGCGTGACAAGAAAGAATGCTCACAGATATGCAGGAGCTGTGGAAGCCTGTTATCTGATAGATGAAATAGATGTAGAGGTTATTGCCGATGGGGTGCATTTGCCCAAACCTTTACTGGAGCTGATTTACAAAATAAAAGGTTCAGAAAGAATAGTTTTAATTACCGATGCTATGCGCGCTGCTGGAACCCATGTTAACAAAAGTATTCTGGGAAGTTTGCACGATGGTATCGAAGTAATAGTAGAGGATGGTGTGGCTAAACTTGCCGATCGCTCTGCATTTGCTGGAAGCATTGCAACAGCCAATTTGCTGGTTAGAAATTTCCTAAATAATACTAAAGCATCTTTCCCTGAGGTAATAAAAATGATAACCGAAAATCCAGCTCGCATCCTTGGGTTTGCACACCGTAAAGGTAAGATAGAGAAGGGATATGATGCGGATGTAGTAGTTTTTGATGATAATATAGATGTCTATTTGTCGATTGTGGAGGGACACATAAAGTATAACAAATTAAATTTTAATTCGAATGAATCCTAAAAGTTTAGGTGTAAAGGATATAGCGAAGTTGGCGAATGTTTCTATCGGTACGGTGGACAGAGTGCTGCATAATAGGGAAGGTGTGTCCTTAAAGACAAAGGAAAAGATATTAGCGATAATCAAGCAATACAATTATGAACCTAATATTATTGCCCAATCACTAACCAAAAAAAATATTAAATATTTCAAAGCTATCATCCCAAAATCATCAAAGGAATCTACCTATTGGCAGGCTCCATTGCAAGGTATACGCGATGCGATTGAGGAAATAAAAAAATATGGCATAGAGGTAGAGATCCTATTGTTTGACCAAAATGATATCGCGTCATTTAATGCATTGCAGGAAAATTTAAATTTCAACGAATTACATGGTTTGCTTATTGCGCCAATGTTTAAGCAAGAGACTCTGGCATTAATCTCTAAATGTGAGGAAAACGCAATTCCTTATGTGTTGATTAATTCTGATCTAAGTAAAGCTAGTCCTATAGGTTATTTTGGGCCAGATCTTTACCAAAGTGGGCTGGTTGCAGCAAATTTGATTCAATATTCTTCTGCTCCTCAAGAATCTATATTGATTGTAAATATCTCCAAGGAATTATATCCTGAGCATCATCTTTATATCAAGCAGGAAGCATTTATCTCCTATTTTAAACCTCATAAGAAACGACAAATCCATACGCTAGATATACGTTCGACAGAAAGTGAGGTTATTAATCGTGAATTGCATCGTTTTTTTGAACATCATAAAGTTAGAGTAATATTTGTGACCAATTCGAGGGTATCAAGTGTAGCTTCCTATTTGAAGTCTAAAGGCCTATACGAAGATATACTGTTAATTGGGTTTGACTATTTAGAGGATAACCTGCAGTATTTAGAAGAAAATGTCATTGATTTTTTGATTTGTCATAAACCCATACAGCAAGGTTATCAAGCGCTACTCTCTCTGTTCAATTATGTAAAGTTTGGAAAGAAGGGGGTACAAAAAACGTTCATGCCAATCGATATTATAAGCCAGTACAATTATAAATACTACGATAATTAAAATGATTTTACTATAAACTACCCTATTATGAAAAAACTATTTCCTTATATAATTCTTCTTTTCTATGTACTCTCTTGTAAGCCTTCGGTAGGTCAAGAGAAAAAATTTCCCATTCAAGGCTTTCATTTGGACCTGAGAGTTCAAGTCATGCAGATTGATGCTTTAAAAAAGTTGGCCACACAACTCCATCAAGGAGGGATCAATACCTTAGTAATGGAATGGGAAGCAACGTATCCTTTTGAAAAACATCCATTGATTCCCAATCAATATGCTTATACACGTGATCAGGTTGTAGATTTTATCGCGTATTGTGAGAATTTGGGCATTGATGTAATACCGCTGCAGCAAAGTTTTGGTCACGTAGAATACATTCTAAGACATTATAAGTACAAAGAGCTCAGAGAAGATCAAAAAGATTTTTCTCAGATAAATCCTTTAAAGGAGGGGTTGGCAAAAGAGCTTTTTAGGGATTTATATTCCGATTTAATATCCACCCACAAATCTGAATACATTCATATTGGTGGCGATGAGACCTACCTGTTGGGACACTCTAAAGAATCTCAGAAAAAAGTAGCTGAAGTTGGAAAAGGCCGCTTGTATGGTGATTATATTAAATTATTATGTGAATTGGTAGTTTCTCTAGGTAAACGACCTGTGATTTGGGCTGATATTGCCATGAAATATCCAGATGCCTTGGAAGGCTTGCCAAAGCAAACTGTATTCATTGATTGGAATTATGGGTGGGACATTAATATGTTTGGAAAACATAGCAATCTGTTGAATTCTGGTTTTGAAATTTGGGGTGCACCATCTATTCGTAGTCATCCAGATAATTATTTTGTCACCCAATGGGAAAAACACTTTAAAAATATTAGAGATTTCATACCTCTAGCTAAGGAGTTCAATTATAAAGGAATCATAATGACTTCATGGTCTACATCTGGTCTTTATTCGAGTGTCTGGGAGAGTCCAAAGGATTTGGTTGAGTTATATCCAATACGTCGAGTATATCCTTTGAATGGCTTTAATATGCTTATGGAAGCCTATTTTGAAGCACTAAAGAGACCTGAAGCTTTAGAAATAGAAAAGTTTGTCCAGCAATATGCTTATCAGCGTTATGGTTTTAATGATTCTGAATCTCAAATATTTTGGAATGCTCTTAAAGCAAATCCTTATGAAATAAATCAAGGTGTAGTCAGTGCTGGTGGACCAGCGATTAAAATAATGGCAGATAGCGCTTTGTGGGTGGTAAATAACTTGAAGAGTTTGAAGCCAAAAAACAATAAGGAAGAATATGCGCATTATGTTTTAATGTCCGAGATCAGATATGACTATCTAATATATATGACTATAGAGGAGCGGCTTAATTCAAAAGACTTCAATTCTGATGAAATTCCGCATATACTAAAGAAGTTAAAACAGTTGGAAAATTCAAATAAAAATAAGGAGTTTAATAGATTGCACAAAAACTATCTTTTCCCTGCTGAAATAAGACAGGAAAACGAATTGCGCAACAATAAGATTAAACTGATGTATGATAGGTTAAGTAAAAATTCAAAGTAGATTATTTATGAAGATATTAGCATATATTGTTGTGTTTTTGTTAGTTATGACCTCTTGGGGGTTTTCACAAAGTGCTTCGGATGTTAGCATTAAAGTTTCTTGGCAACCTTTGGAAAATAATTACAATGGAAAGGAAGAGGCTTTATCCCGAATTGTATTTAAGAATGAGGGCAAAACGGTTCTTGATAAGAGCGGATGGAAGTTATATTTCAATTTTATTCGAATTTTTGAGCCCAAGAACTCTAATCCTGTTTTTGATATACAACACATCAACGGAGACTTGTTTGTACTGACGCCCAATGATTCTTTTAAGCCATTAGCTCCAGGCGAAGAATTAGACCTGCAAATAGTTTCTAAATCATGGATTGTGAATTTTAATGATTCCCCTCAGGGATTTTATATAGCCTGGGATAATGGAAAAATTACCCCGTTAGGAGAGGTGGAAAGGCTGGAGCCTGTAGATAAAAAGAGATTTTATAGGGTAGCGAACGACGTAGAAATGACCCCTGATTTGATCTTTGAGAAGAATAAAAGATATGTGGATTCTCATAGTGTACAGCCTGGAAAAATATTTCCCACTCCATCCAAGTTCGTGTCAGTAGATGGTTATTTTGACTTATCTGGTACTACGCTGATACAAGGGGGAGGATTATTTACAAATGAAATAGATTATTTCATCAATGAAATGGGAGAACTTTTCCATATTAATTTTTCTATCCACAAAAAGCCGAGGTCAAAAGATGTAATCAAATTTAAACTAGATAAAACCTTAAAAGAGGAAGCTTATAAACTTTTGGTGACTAAAGATTCAATTGTCGTGACTTCAAGAAGCGGAAAAGGAGCTTTTTATGCTATTCAGTCTATTAAATCCTTAATAAAAGCCGAAGATTATAAGTCGAGCAAAAAAGACGTAATATATATTCCTTGCGTTGAAGTGTACGATGAACCGAGATTTTCGAGCAGAGGTTTTATGATTGATGTCGCTAGAAATTTTCAGTCCAAGAAGCAGATTCTTAAACTAATAGATATTCTTTCCTTTTATAAAATAAATACCCTGCATTTTCACCTTAATGATGATGAAGGCTGGAGGTTAGAATTGCCATCTTTTCCAGAACTTACTTCCGTTTCTTCGTTGCGTTCGCATGCATTTATTTCTTCTTCGTCACTTCCTCCCTCTTATGGGTCAGGACCTTTGGCTAAAAATAGAGGTACGGGATATTATTCTATACAAGATTTTAAAGATATCTTATTGTATGCTAATGCAAGACATGTTCAGGTCATACCAGAGATAGAAACTCCGGGTCATGCAAGAGCTGCGGTGAAAGCTATGCAATATAGATATGAGAGATTGAAAGATAAAGATCGTAGTGAAGCTGAAAAATACTTGCTTTATTCAGTAGGAGATACCTCTAAATATTCCAGTGTACAGAAATGGAATGATAATGTCATGGATGTCTCTTTAAGTTCAGTATATAATTTTTTGGAACAGATTACCGATGATATCATTGGAATTTATAAATCGGTAAATGTGCCCTTGCACACCATTCATTTCGGAGGAGATGAAGTTCCTAATGGTGTTTGGGAAGGTTCTCCTGCCTTTAAAAAATTAAAAAATGAAGACCCGAATATCAAAAGTGTTGAAGATTTATGGTTTCGTCATTTTAATAAATTATATGAAATATTAGATGCCCGAGGTTTGTATTTGTCGGGCTGGGAAGAGGTCGGCATGAAAAGAGGCGTGACAGAAACAGGTAGGAAAAAATGGTTTGCTGATAAAGGATTAACGAATAAAAATATTCATTTAAATGTTTGGAATAATCTAACGGGGAATGAAGATTTAGCCTACAAGTTGGCGAATTTAGGCTATAAGGTCAAATTATCTTTTGTGAGCAATTTCTATATGGACATGTCCTATCAAAAAAATTTCAAGGAACAGGGATTTTATTGGGGAGGATTTATTGACATGGAAAAACCTTTTAGTTTTATTCCTTACAATTATTTGAAAAACCAGCAAATGGACTGGCTAGGGCGCAAACTTCCTAATAACACATTAGAGAATCATGAAAAACTTACTCCAGAAGGGGAAAAAAATATTGTAGGGATTCAGGCTTTGCTCTGGTCGGAAACTATAAAAAGTGAAGAGCAGATGGAAAAAATGATATTCCCGCGATTGCTTTCTTTTGTGGAAAAAGCTTGGGCACCTGCTCGGGAGTGGGAAAATTTAGACGGGGATTCTTATGAAAAAGCTTACCATAAAGATTTAAATGAGTTTTTTGGCATTGTGGGTAATCAGGAGCTTAAAAGGCTTCAATATTATAAGCAGGGGTATAAATATCGAATTCCAACCCCAGGTGTGGCATTGGTGGATGAGATGTTGCATGCCAATACAGATTTGCCAGGATTCAAAATTTATTTTACTGAAGATGGTAGTATGCCGACTTTAAATAGTAAAAAGTACACAGGACCTATTAGACCAAACAAAAATATGGCCTTTAGAGTGTTCAACGATAATGGTGAAGGAAGTTTGCCTGCCTATTACACGCATCCTAATTAAAAGTTATGAAGAAAAGTATCCATAATCCTATAAGTGTAGATCAGTTAACCTCTCAGCAAAAGGTGATATCAGTGATAATAATCGCTGTGCTTTTCTTTGTTTTTGGGTTTGTTACCTGGGTAAATGCTATTTTAATTCCCTATTTCAAAATAGCATTTGATTTAAGCCATTTCGCTTCTTATTTAGTAGCTTTTGCTTTTTACATTGCCTATTTGGTCATGGCGGTACCTTCGGGATATATCTTAAAATATTTCGGTTTTAAGGGGGGGATGATGCTGGGCTTTTTTATGATGGCTATTGGTGCATTTCTTTTTATTCCCGCTGGGGCCTACCGTATCTATGAGGTGTTTCTCACGGGATTATTTACATTGGGCGTGGGATTGTCCATTTTGCAAACTGCCGCCAATCCCTATGTCACGATTCTGGGCGACAAGGAGCGTGCTGCTCAGCGTTTTAGTATAATGGGAATTAGTAATAAGGTTGCTGGAATTATTGCGCCATTATTATTTGCAGCCATCATACTAAAACCTGAAGACAAAAGCTTTTTTGAAAATTTATCCTTGCTTCCTATAGCACAAAAAGAGGCTGCTTTGGATGAATTGGTAGGTAGGGTTGTTGTGCCTTATATGGTTATAGGCTTTATTCTTGTAGCGCTAGGATTGCTTGTAAAATATTCACCTTTACCAGAAATAGATAGCGAAAAAGAAACCGACGAGAAAAGCAGTAGTAATAGTTCAAAAAAGTCTGTGTTATCCTTTCCCTATTTGGTTTTAGGAAGTGTCGCTATATTTTTTCATGTTGGTTCTCAGGTTATTGCCGTGGACAGTGTTATTAATTATGCACAATATCATGGTTTGAACTTTTTTGAAGCCAAATCATTTCCCTCCTATACGCTAACAGCAACCATACTAGGGTATTTGCTGGGAATAACATTTATCCCAAAAGTCTTAAGCCAATTATTAGCTTTACGAATTTGTACTTGTTTAGGATTTATATTGTCGTTGGGCGTAATATATGTATCAGGTCATGTTAGTCTTTTAGGTCATCATACGGATGTTTCCGTGTGGTTTTTAGTCGCTCTGGGGTTCGCCAATTCCATGATATGGGCCGGCGTATGGCCATTAGCATTAAATAATTTAGGTAAATTTCTAAAAGTAGGCGCATCTTTGTTGGTCATGGCATTATGTGGCAATGCCATAATGCCTATGATATATGGTTATTTTGCCGATACAGAAGGATTGCGGTTTGCCTATTGGGTACTTGTTCCTTGCTATATTTATCTTATCTTTTACGCTTTTTACGGATATAATATTAAGAGCTGGAAAAAATAAAGTCTATTATAAATGCACCTTAAAGAAAAGGAGCATTTATTTTTTTACTTTTTTTGTACTATCTCTTATGATAAGATCTGTTTTGACAAGTATTTCTTGGTGGTCTATTTTTTTCTGAAACTTATCTTCGATTTGTTGAATTAAGATTTTAGCTGCAATATTTCCCATATAGTATGCATTGTCATCAATGGTGGATATATTAGGCTCAATAATGGTTGAAATCGGATAATTACTAAATCCTATAATAGAAATATTTTCAGGGATTGAAATATTCAATTTTTTAAATAACTGGACCGCTGCTGATGCGGTATAATCATTGGCGCATACTATTCCGTCAATAGGATTTTTCAATTTTGAAAGCTTCTCAGCAGCAACTAATCCTTCTTGATAGGATAAATTATGCGTTTGGTATAATAATGCATCTTCAAATTCCAAATCATTATCTACCAATGCCGCTTTATATCCTTCAAATCTTTTATTGAAGATATTTACATTTAGATTTCCAGATATATGAGCAATTCTTTTGCATCCTGTATTTATTAGGTGCTTAGTTGCATCGTATGATGCTTGATAATCATTGATACATACAATATTTGTATCTAGATTCTCAATAGGTCTATCGTATAGGACGAGAGGGATGTTGGATTTTATTACTTTCTTAAGGTGATCCACTTTTTGTGTTTCAAGGGAAGGACAAATAATAATTCCAGCTGCGAGTGACGTCTCTAGAAGTTTTAGGATTTCTTTTTCTTTTATATAAGAATCTTTGGACTGAAAAATAGTGATTTGATAGCCTAATTCAGAGGCATAATCTTCTATTCCACTAATTACTTTCGAGTGAAAATCTACATCAATTCTTGGAGCTACAACACCGATGGATTTAGTCTTCTTGCTTCTAAAGCTGGAAGCAATGGGATCTAATGAAAAACCTAACTCTTTGACTTTGTCATTGACTAATTTCTTGGTTGCCTCACTAATGCGAGGGTTGTTAGAGAGAACTCTCGAGATAGTCGAAGATGAAAGGTTTAGCTCTTTGGCTAAATCTTTAATTGTTAAACGTCTGGAGTCTGATTTTTTCATTTGAAAGTTTATCTAGGCTAAGATAAATTAAAAATATAGGGAATCAAAAAATATTGTATGAATAATTGTGCAAACAATTGCATTGGTTTTATATGGTATTGTTAATTATATAACTATATAAGTATTTTTTATTGTGCAAATGTTTGCACAATAAAAAATAATATCTATCTTAGTGTTGTAAACTAATTTATTATAAACTTAAAATCAGAATTATGGTTTTAACTACTAACTACCTACCTAGAATTTTTAATTCTTGTCTAGCGAAAATAATATCGTTAATTATTTTTTCTTTTGTTTGCCTGAATTCTGGAGCGTTCGCGCAACAGAAAAGTATTAAAGGTAAAGTATTAGACGCGTCTACCTCTTTACCTATTGCTGGGGTAAGTGTAAAAGTTGCTGAGACAGCAAAAGCAAGTTCTACCGATCAGAATGGACAATTTGTTTTAAATGATGTTGTAGTAGGAAATACGATTAATGTATCATCCGTAGGTTATTCGGAGTATTCTTTTAAAGTCTCCAATCAAAACGAATATATCATTCGTCTTTCCTCTGAGCTAAATACCATAGAGGAAACCGTAGTGGTCGGTTATGGAACTCAAAAAAGACGAAATGTAACCGGCTCGATAGTGTCTGTTGGATCTCAGGAGATTGAAAAAACCTCTTTGCAAGATCCAATTTCTATTTTACAGGGGCGTGCTGCTGGGGTTCAGGTAACTTCTAACTCTGGTGCTCCTGGGGGTGAGATGACTATCCGTGTGAGAGGTAATTCATCCTTGAATTCTGGTAACAATCCTTTGTTTGTGGTCGATGGTATTCCAATTGAATCAGGTTCTGTTAGTTCTTTAAATGGAACGCAGAATTTTGGACTTAATCCTCTTGCTGATATAAACCCAAATGATATTGCTTCAATTGAAATTTTAAAAGATGCAGCATCCACAGCAATATATGGTTCAAGAGCAGCTAATGGTGTTGTTTTAATTACCACAAAAAGAGGTGCAGAGGGTAAACCGGAAATTCAGGTAAATGCAACTACAGGTGTAAGTTCTATAACACGCTTTTTAAGTGTCTTGAATGCTCGTCAATATAGAGAAGCTGTGCTTGAATCTTATGGTGCTCTTGCTGTGCCTGAAGAACCATATTACACGCTGATTGATTCACTAAGTCCAATGAACAATGGTGATGTGAACTGGCAAGATGAGTTAATGAGAACAGCTCGAGAAAATAAGGTTGATTTTTCTGTTCGTGGAGGAAATGAATCGAATAGATTCGCTTGGAGTTCTTCTTATCTTGATCAAGATGGGATAGTTATAAACTCTAATTTTAAAAGATTTACATCTAGAATTAATACTGATTTCAAACTCTCAGATAGAATCCGTGTGGGTCAAAGTGCTTCCTATACCAATGGGGTCAATAATAGAATTAATGCGGCAGGTACTGGCAACTTAAGTATCATTAGAAGTATGCTGGTTAGACCGCCTAATATGTCTATGTATTTACCAGATGGGTCTATAAATGGATATATGATTGGTCAAAGAAATCCTGTAGGTATGGCCTTGTATGCGACAAATCTTGGAAAAAGTAACAGGTTGATAGGAAGTCAGTATGCAGAGGTAGATATTGTTAAAGATCTTAAATTCCGTACTAATTTTAACATAGACTACATCGCGATGAAAGAAGATGAGTTTATGCCATCAATATTGGACTATAGAGAAGGTTATAATACGGGAGCTACTCGTAGCACAACAAACCTAACGTGGGGAAATGAGAGTTATTTCACTTATAACAAATCTGTGAATAATGTGCACAATTTCGGTGCTGTATTGGGTATGAGTTTCCAAAATTGGAGATATGACCGTACAGGCTTAGATGGTATGTATTTTCCAAGTGATGATATTAGAACATTAAATGCTGCATCTGTCATTTCCAATCAAGGGGTGAATATCGGATCAGAACACGCTATGTTGTCCTATTTTGGCCGTTTGACGTATAATTACATGAGCAAATACATGTTGGAGTTAAATATGCGTTCTGATGGATCTTCACGTTTTGGTAGAGAAAAGCGTTTTGGATACTTCCCGTCAGCTTCAGTGGGCTGGAGATTTGTTGAGGAGGAGGGAATTAAATCATTGGGATGGCTTAGTGACGGTAAGTTAAGATTTAGTGTTGGTAGTACAGGTAATGAGGCTATTGGAGATTATACTTCTCAAGGTGAATTTACATTAGGTACAAATTACCTGGATTTTTCAGGTGCTGCACCTACCGTAATGCCTAATGCAAGCTTAACTTGGGAAACTACTACCCAATATAACTTAGGATTGGAGTTGGGATTTGTGAATAATAGAATTCTCCTGACTACGGATTATTACCTAAAGAAAACAAGAGATCTTTTGTATAATGTTCCAATACCTAATACTACAGGTTTTGAGTTTATAACACAAAATATTGGAAACATAGAAAATAAAGGTTTAGAAGTTGGTCTTCAGACTCGAAACTTAGTGAATGCCTTTAAATGGAATTCTAATTTTAATATCAGTTTTAATCGTAATAAAGTTACTTCTCTTCCAAATGAATTGTTGACCAATGGATTTATTCAAAATGGAACATATCACATTTTGCAAGAAGGCTTGCCTATTGGTGTATTCTATGGATGGAGATTCCAAGGTGTGTATGCCCGTGATGAGGATAATGTAAATAACGTGATTAATGGAGCAAACGGACCTAAATATGTTGGTGGAGACCCTATTTGGAAAGATGTGAATGGAGATAATATCATCAATCAGGATGACCGAGAAATTATTGGTTATGCTGAACCTAAATTTTTTGGAGGATTTTCGAATGACTTCTCGTATAAAAATTTCTCATTAAATGTGTTCTTACAATATTCATATGGAAATGAGATTTATAGTGAACTTAATCACCAGCGTAATTCTATAGTAAGTTATAACAACCTCTCTACTGATGCACTAAACAGATGGCGTGAGCAGGGTGATGTGACAAATTTCCCTAGGTTAATTCGTAACGATCCTAAGCAGTCTGACAGCAGAGTGCAAAGTAGATGGGTGGAAGATGGCTCATACCTGAAACTTAAAAATGTCAATCTTCGCTATACGTTTAATTCTCAATGGATAAATAAGATAGGGTTGAGAAAACTGGATATGTTCGTAACAGCAACTAATCTTATTACCTGGACAAAGTATACAGGATATGATCCAGATGTGAATTCTTATTCAGGTCTTCGTGTAGGTGTTGATGAAGGATCTTACCCACAGAATCGTTCATTCATGTTTGGTTTATCTGTAGGACTTTAAAATTGACAATTATGAAAATTACTATAAAATCTATATTAGGCGCTGCGTTAATTAGTGTTTTAAGCTATGGTTGTTCGGAATCTCTGTTAGATAAAGATCCTATTAGTAGCTTCTCGGGGCAAGGTTTCTATAAGAAAGCTAGTGATGCACAAGCGGGTGTAAACGGAATATATAACAGTTTGCAATCAACCATGCGTTTGAATTTTGCGTATTGGGGAGAGGGTAGGGCGGACAATGTGACCACAAGGCATTCTGGTGATCCTTTCGCTTTGCAACAAAATGCGCTAACACCGATAATTAATTCTGCCAAATGGGACAACTTCTATACATTGATTTCCAGAGCTAATTACGCTATAAAATACACTCCTACTGTTTTTCAAACAGAGGATAGTCCATTGCGAAACCAGCTTTTGGGGCAGGCGAGAGGCTTACGTGGGTTAGCATACTTTTATTTAACTCGTATTTGGGGCGATGTGCCACTTATTACTGAGCCTTATGAAAGTGTTGAACAGGATATTTTCGTTGCCAGAACACCCTCAGCCGATGTGTTAAAGCAAGTAGAAGAAGATTTACTTTTTGCTGCTGAAAATTGCGCTGATAATTATACGGGGGACAGGGATAAAGTCCTTTTCACCAAATCTGCAGCTCAAGCATTTCTAACGCATCTGTATATGTGGCAAAAAAGATATGATAAAGCTATTGAAACTGCTGATAAAATTATCACAGGCAATAGGCATTCCTTGGTGTCTATCAGCGATTGGAATAATATTTTCACTATGGGTCGTTCCGCAGAAAGTATTTTTGAGGTGGGATATAATGAAACTCAGACCAATGCGCTGCGCGTACTTTATGCTTTAGGTTCAGATAGTGATTATGTGCCAAGCGCGAACTTTATTGCTTCAATAGAAGAGGGTGATCTGCGCAAAGAAAAAATTTATGATGTAACTCAAGCTCAGCCCCGTAAAATTTGGAAATTTTTTGGCGAAGGTTTCAATGACGAAAGTGCTGACCCTTCGTCCAATAATATTGTATTAACAAGATTATCGGATATTATTTTGTTAAAAGCAGAAGCTCATGCCAATTTAAATCAGAATGACGATGCCCTTACTTTATTGAATCAGATACGTCGTCGTGCAGGTTTGGAAATAATGGATGCATCCTCTGCAAACAATCTATATGGCTCTTTAATAGGTGCAATTTTGCATGAACGTTCTATAGAATTAAGTTTCGAAGGACATCGTTGGTTTGACCTTGTTCGTACAGGGATGGCTATACCTACGATGAAACCTATTAATGGATTATCGGATGAAAGAAATATAGTGTGGCCAATTTTTGAAACCACCATTCTCAGAAATCCGAATCTTGAGCAAAATGAGTTTTACAAATAATTTTTATCAACCCTAATAAAACGAAGTATTATGATACAGATCATAAAAACATATCGATTTCTAATGTTATTATCGATAACAAGTTTAGGACTTTTGGTAAGCTGTGAAATACAAGACAATTTTGAATATACACCATCGCCGGATAACTCAAAATTAAATCAGACGACATTAGAGTTTATTTCCACCACAGATTCTCTTTCTTTGATGAAAGAAGCTATTGAAATTGCGGGCTTAAGTTCGATATACGACACTGAAGATGGCTTAACATTTATTGTTCCAAATAATGCAGCTTTCAGAACTTACCTTAAAGAAAATAAATACGCAAGCCTACGCGATATTCCACTTCCAATTCTAAGAAATGTATTGAAATACCATATTGTAGAGGATGTAGTGAATTTTAATGATCCTGATTTATTTGCCAGCAATCGTCCGATAGCGTATCCTACTAAAAATGGTCAGCAAATGTTTCTTTCACACACGAGTACTTTCGTGGGATTAATAAATGAAAAAACCAAAATCCAATGGCAAATTAGAACATCAAATTTGGTGGCAAATAATGGCGTAATTCATGTAGTCAACAATATTGTTTACTATTCAGCCCCAACGGGTGATACGAATTTACCAAATCCAGACTTGGTCCAAGATACCATCTTTGCCAAACATGATACATACGTAAATGGAGGAGCAGAATCTGGAGTGAATTTTGGAACAAATACATTGATTAAAATTAAGAATGTAACAAACGACGGGGATTATGATAGGAAAGGTTTCTTAATGTTTGATTTCAGTGATTTCAAAAAAGAAGGTGTTGTAACAGATATGCAGATGCAACTTTCTGTATCCTTTTCACATGGTAAGGGGGTGGACTTTGACCTTTACGTTACACCAAGCACAGATTGGACGGAATCGTCTTTAAAATTTAACAATGCTGTATTTTCTAATACACCTCGAATTGCCACATTAAAAAGTAGTAAAGCCACTAAGTTCAATTTCGATATTACGGATTATTACAAGTCAGCAAACCCACCTTCTTTAGTTTCTTTTATGTTGGATGGACAATATAGGTCGGATGAAACGGATGAAATTGCCTCGAAAGAACATCCAACTTTAGCTCCTCCAATGATTATAGCTACGCTTGCTTCTGGTAATTCCAAACTAGAATTAGAGCACGTTAAGGACATCAGCATGGCAAAAGGAGAAGTCATAGTATTGGATCAAGCGAATTTGCTCGTTTCTGGAGCGACAGCTGCTGATATAATTTATACGATTGAAGAACTGCCAAGTTTTGGATGGTTGGTCAAAGGAGCAGAAGTTTTGAAACAAGGAAGTAGATTCTCGCAGTTGGATATTGATTTGAATAATATCGTGTTCATTCATGATGGCAATGCTACAGGAACAAATAATGTTGTACTGACGGCAAGAGATAGAGCGGGAGCAATTCTAGAGAATATAATCTTAAAAATTGTTGCTAACTAAGGGTTTTATGAGTTTATTAAACACAACACTTTCTGTATTGCTACTCCTCTTATTCACCAATTGTGACAAGAGGAGTACTCCAGAAGAAAATCAAGTTATTACTCCCTCGGAGAGAATAATTAAATTTTCAGGCTACGATTGGATTGTACGGAAAACTAAATCGGCTAAAGAGGGGCCAGGACCCAATTTATTTTCCGATACTCAGGAAAATGTTTGGGTGGATAATCAGGGAAAGTTACACCTGAAAATTACACAGAAGGGAGGTCAATGGTATTGTTCTGGTATAACATTAAGAAATACTCTGAGTTATGGAAAGTATACGTTTTTCATTAACTCAGATGTTTCCAAATTAGATGATAATGTCGTAGCAGGGTTATTTACTTATCTGACCAATACGGAAGAAATAGATATTGAATTTTCCAAATGGTCCGTTAATAATAATATGAATGCACAGTTTGCTGTACAGCCTTCGGATAAAAATGGAAACAAAGTAAGGTTTGATATACCAAGGGATTTAGGGCCTACCACACATAGTTTCAATTGGCAAAAGGACAAAATATCTTTTCATAGTGAATATTATAAACAAGGCAGGACGAATGTTTTACATAAATGGGAATATACAGGTGAAGATATCCCTATGGATAAAGAAGAACGATTGAAAATCAACCTATGGTTATTTAGAGGACAGATGCCTAAAACGTTGCAAGAACAAGAAATCGTTATTGATAGCGTGAAGTTCGAAGGTTAAAAAATTAAATGAATTTTATTATATAGAAATCAAAGCGAAGCTTTGAATAGGGGTTTATTATGTTTATTGTAGAAGATAATATTAAGGTATTTCAAACGAGTAAACTTGCTGGGTATGAGGCAGGGAAAGATATAGAAGAAAAAATTGTTGAATTGCAAAAAGATAAGGATGATATCCGGATTATTTTTGCAGCGGCACCATCTCAGGATTATATGTTGGAGTATTTAAGGAACTCCAATAAAATAGATTGGTCAAAGGTGGTTGCATTTAATATGGATGAATATATAGGGCTCGATCAGGAGTCTCCTGAATTATTTTCCTCTTTCTTGAATGAAAGATTATTTACAAAGGTTCCTTTCAAAGAAGTAAATCTCATTGATCCTTCGCGAGGTGTTGAGAAGGAAATTGAAAGGATCTCTTATTTAATTAATGCCGAACCCATTGATATTGTATGCTTGGGTATTGGCCAGAATGGTCATTTAGCTTTTAATGATCCTCCTGTTGCAGATTTTAATGATCCTGTTTTAGTAAAAGAAGTAGAGTTAGATTTTTCTTGTAGGGAACAGCAAGTTATAGATGGTTGTTTTGGTAGAATTGAAGATGTGCCAAAAACCGCCATTACACTTACTATCCCGACCTTGCTTTCAGCTAAATATTTATTTTGTGTGGTCGTAGGGATGCATAAGTCACTTGCTGTAGAGCAAACATTAAAAGGTGAATTGTCTACAGAATGGCCTTCCACTATCTTAAGGAATCATAAGGGCTGTGTATTTTATTTTGATCAAGAGGCATATTCTAGAGTTTAGGATTGGTTATATATGTATGTGGATAAGAGATAATAGCTTTTATGCTATTATCTCTAAGTTACTTTTTGTTTGATGTATTGAAAATCAATTCAATAATGTCGAAAAGCGCTTTTTTTATTTCCTTTTGACCATCTGGAGTATTGATATTTATTTCACAAAAATCTCCTCCAGTGGATTTGGCATGAAGTGTAAGATAGTATACTCCTGAAAGAAGAATAGCATAGCAGGCTCTCAGGTTGATATGACTATTTTTAAAATATTCATCCGTTTGTGCAAACATATCTTTCCCTAAAAGTTCCCTTTCAAAACTGAGCCTCTTTAAATGATCGCTTTTTTCAGATATTTCCCAAGTTAATATTTTTCTTGCCTCCTCGAGATTATAAAGATTATCAAATAGATGAATCAAAAATTCTGATGCAAGGTGTTTACCATGATCTTGGAAAGATAAATCAATATTCTCAAAGGTTCCTTCGCTGAGCTGGGTCCAAAAATCCCTTTTACGAAAATATTGTGCTAAGAGTTCATCGAGACTTCCAAAATAACGATAGATAAGCTTTTTATCTACCAAAGCTTTTCTTGCGATATTGTTTATTCCTAACTTAGTATAACCTTCGGATACTAGAATTTCTCCGACAGCTTCAATAAGCTTTTCTTTTGTTCGTTCTTTATTACGAACCTCCCCATCAACAATTTTTCGCATATAGTTTTCATTTTAAATTAATTCTGAAAGCGTACTTAAAGTATAATCCATTTCTTGTTTAGTATGTACAGCAGATAAGCTCATTCGAATACGAGAATCTCCTCGTGATACCGCTGGATATAGAATTGGGTTAGTGTATATACCTTTTTTCATTAGTTCTTTACTGATATATAATGTCTTTATGTCATCACCAATTTTTATAGGAAATATAGCAGACTCTCTTTCTCCAAGCTCAATACCAATCTTCTTAAGACCATTATTAAAATAACGAATATTTTCTTGAAGGTTTTTTAACCATTGTGGTTCCTGATCTATTAATTCTATAGCCTTTACTATGCCTAAAGTAGATGCTCCAGCTGTCGCTGAAAAAATTTGTTGTTTAGACTGAAACTTTAGAAATTTAGCGTTTTTAGGGCTGCAGATTACAAAACCTCCAATATTACCAAATGATTTACTAAAGGTTCCCGTTATAAAATCAACCTCTTTTATAATATTATCTCGTTCCAATACTCCTCTTCCTGTATTGCCCGTTACGCCTATTCCGTGTGCATCGTCAACCATTAAGTATGCCCCATATTTACGACATAAGGTTAAAATTTCTTTTAATGGTGCCGTATCGCCATCTTGAGAATAAATTCCATCAACCACTACCATTTTTGTTCTAAATTTATTTTGGTATTGTTGAAGAATTCTCTCTAGTGCTTCAATGTTATTATGCGGAAATGTTTTTTTATTTGTTAAGATGCAACCTTCGTGAACAGAGGTATGTACACCACTATCTAATATTGCTACATCTTCTTTTTGTAATAAAGCTTGAAGTGAAGCGCTATTAGCCGTATATCCTGTGGTAAATATTACTGATGAATCACTACTATAGCCAAAGAAACTAGCAATTTTTTCTTCCAAAAGGTTATGATAATCAAAAAAACCGCCGATTAAAGGTGATGCGCCGGCTCCTGTACCATATTTTAATATGCCTTCTATGGCAGCTTTTTTTACTTGTGGATGCTGAGTAAATCCTAAATAGTCATTCGAAACATAACTAATAAATTCATCGCCAAATTGACTTTTTAATTTAATTTTCGAATTGCAACCACTTGTCGCAATAACCCTATAGGTTTGTTGATCATCGTATTTTACATATGATAAGTATTCCGTAAAAATTTCTGAACGCTCATTAATATCCATTTCTGGGATATTTTCAAAGTCTTTGAAAGTTTTGTTAGTAAAATTCATAAATAGATAAATATGTCACCGGTTTATTAAAAATGCTGTTTTAACTTTGATCAATATTTAAAAATGAATACTAAAATATATGTTAGGTAGAAGACAACACCTAAAATACGTTAAAAAAATTTAAATATAGCTAGTTCTAAATAAATATTATTGCGGAATTAATTTGGGATCATTTTAAAATTTAGATGGTGCGTTTAAATACTTATAATGGTCCCATTATTTAATAAGTTAAATATTTATTGAGACATGTAATGAGTATTACTAAAACGAATTACCTTATGGTTTTTGTTTTGGATTTTATGAATCAACAAGATTGTTAATAGCATGGTAATTGTATTTACAAATTAACCATTTGTTGTCCTTCTGGATATATGGGGTATTGATGGTTAGTATTAAATCTTGATGAATTATGATCAAGCTAAGAATTAAAACAAATGACGATCGAGAATTTAAGGAAGCAGTCAAATGGTTTGAAGTAGCTTTTAATTCTCCTGCATATATTACGGAGCCAGATTATACCTGTTTTACATTGGGGGGATATGAGTTGGCGCTTTACCCTGAAAAAGATGAGGTTTTAGAAAAACCGCGGACGAACATGGCATATGTAGGCGTAAAGGATATATCAACAATATTTAATCGGCTAATTTCAATGGGAGCTAATGTAGTACAAAAACCTTTTGTATTAGGTGGTCAAATAATGATTGCTCGGGTTCGCGATCCGTTTGGTCATATCTTATGTCTGATTGATGATCCTTCATATACATAATAACATATTAATAAGGAAGGAAATTCAAAATAAATAAAAGCGAAAAATAAGACGCTTACATTTTTTTAATAATTAATTTAATTCTCTACAGCAATAATTGGTAATATTGTTTTATAATGATACCAGGGCTCCCTACCCTGGTATTCATTTTTAATTAAAAATATTAGCAGATAACTTCCGATAGAATGCTATGCTATGCAAAAAACTAAATAAATATTTCTTAATAATCTTTGTAATGATTAACAAAAGATTTACCTTGAACTAACAGTACACGCCACGCTACCAATCAGTACAGCATCCAAGGGCGTGTCTTTTGCTTTTAAGACAATCCTATTAGTCTATTTTTTAAATCCTTTATGTATGATAGCTGGTTCTCCAGTAGATTCACACTAATATTGGATATGCTTATAATATATATAAAGTTTTGTAAATTAGGATATTATGATGTATATACCTTTTGAGTAGGTTAATATTCAGCTTTTTCAGGATTTGGTGGAGCGGGGGTATAAGGATTATGTTCTGCAAAGGATCCAATGACCCTCTATTGACAATGGCAAAGGGTTTTTAATCTCGGCCTATACCGATGAAAGGATTGCTCAGGAACATGCATTTCATTTGGATGACAAGGAGGGTAAAGCAGTTCATATACCAAATGATATTCATAAAATTGAAAAACTTCTAGAAGTGAATTCTGGATATAGAATTTTCCTAAATAAGATTAAAGATACGAATTGGGAGAAGCGAATGTTAAAGTTTTATAAAACGGAGCGTAAAACCCACAGGTCTTTATCCTGTGGGATGTAAGCGACTAACCCTGATTGAGAATATACTCACGAATACTATCAGAAGAACAATATCAAGTAAAAGAAAAGACTGGTGCTTTTTGTGGAATAGATTTAGGTTTAAAAGACTTTGCTATTACTTCTGATGGTGTCAAATTCAAGAACAACAAATACAC